>WNGK01000110.1_pt1 | contig 96356 bp, 80 predicted proteins | sample 5400601 | NCBI WGS metagenome assembly WNGK01 (sample SAMN13153376, study PRJNA577476) | soil metagenome | isolation source: 60 cm soil or saprolite under Garry oak tree replicate 1 | place: USA:California | collected 2016-06-15 | reverse complement strand
GTGCGCGAGGAAATTTTTCGCCTCGCCACGAATCGCCGCTGGACGGTGCGCGAACTGAGTCAACGTCGGGCGACACTCGAGGACGTGTTCGTCGAGCTTACCCATCCCGACGTGGTTTGAGGTCAATGTCACTACGGATGTCGATCTAACGGTTATGCGTAAATTTTACACGCTCCTCTCACGCGAAGTACGCAGCTACTTTCACTCGCCAATTGCCTACGTCGTTCTCATCTTTTTCCTGATCATCAGTGGGATCGATTTTTATTTTCAGGTTTCCTTCATGAACCAACGCCAGGTGCAATACACGGTGCAGGAGGCGTTCTTTAACTCGGTCTTCTTCTGGTTCGCATTTGTCCTGATTTTTCCTCTCATTACGATGCGCCTGTTCGCCGAAGAATTTAAGCTCGGCACCATTGAGCCGCTCATGACCGCCCCCGTGCGCGACTGGCAGGTGGTGCTCTCGAAATTTTTAGGCGCGCTGGTCTTTTACCTCGTGCTCTGGATCCCGACGTTGCTTTACTTCGCAATCTTCCTCAAGGTAACGCATCAACCAGCCGCTCATTCCGCCGGAGCATACTTCGGTTCGTATCTGCTGCTCTTATTGCTGGGAATGTTTTATCTCTCTATTGGTTGCCTCACCTCGGTCTTGACCCGGAACCAGATCATCGCCGCAATTATTTCTTTCTGCGCAATTACCCTATTATTCTTTCTCGGTTTGGTTCAGTTCATTCTTCTCGATGTTAGCTCCGCGACGCGCGACTTGCTTGGGTACTTCTCCGCGATCGAACATATGGGAACATTCTCGCGAGGCGTGATCGATACGCGGCCGATCGTACTCTACGTGAGCATGACCGTTGTAATGCTTGCGCTGACCTATCAGGCATTCCAATTCCGTAAATGGAGGCTATGACCAATGGCTGAAGAGACAGCGCAGCCCCGAAAGCTTTCGCGAAAGAAGATCCGCCGGGTTCAGATCGGCTTCAACGTTCTGACGCAAATCGTCCTGCTTTTGTTTCTTGCAGTGATGGTGAATTCCATCGCCTTCAAACATTACAGGCGTTGGGATTTTTCCCGCGATCAAAAGTATACGCTTTCAGACAAAACAGAGCGTTTCCTAAAAACGCTCAAAGGCAAGATGCGGGTGACGATTTTCTTTTCGCCCAACACGTCCATCGCTGCGGACATTCAGAATTTGCTGACGGAATATCAATATGCGGGGAACGGAAAGATCGACATCGAACACATCGATCCCGAACGCAATCTTTCCCGCGCCAAAGAGCTTTTCGACAAATACAAGGTTGTCAGCGACGAAAGTCTGTTGGTACTCGATTACGAGGGACGCAACAAAACTGTTAAGGCGTCGGAGATGGCTGATATCGATCAGAGTGGAATGGCGCTCGGCGAAGGCCCGCGCGTGGCCGCGTTCAAAGGCGAGCAGGCCATTACGAGCGCGATGATGGATCTTGTGGAAGGGAAGAAAAAAACTCTTGGTTACGTTCTTGGTCACAAAGAATCGTCGCTTTCAGAAAACAGCACGATCTCCGTCCTGAAGACATTCATCGAGAACGAAAACATCAAACTCCAGGAGCTGAATCTTTTCGATGTGGACGCAATTCCGGCGGAAATGAAGGCGATCATGATTGTTGGGCCGCAGTACGATTTCTCCGATCGCGAAATGAAATTGTTGCGCGACTTCTGGAATAAACAGGGCAGGATACTGTTGCTTCTCGATCCATCCGCAAAAACGCCCAGACTGTACGGATTTCTTAACGAACTGGGCGTGAAAGTGAACGACGATCGACTGATGGTCTTCTTGCGCACCGGAATTCAGGAGCTGGCGCTTACGCGAGATGTGCAAGCGCATTTTCTGAGCGATAGCCCGATCACGAAACGACTAGCGAACGCAAACGCGCTCTTTTTTGGAGGGACATCTTCGCTTACGCTTGAGCCCGACCGCGCGCGCGCCGCCAACCTTCGGATCGAACCGCTAATTCAGGCGGAAAAAGGCTACTTTGCCGAACCTGACTACAATGCGGACGATCAAGCAAAGCTGCAGGCTGACGCGAAACGAAATAGCAACACACCGCTAACGATCGGTGTAGCGGTCGAAAAGGGCGGTAGCGCAGACGAGCGTGTACAAGTGAATTCCTCGCGCCTAGTCGCGGTGAGCAACGCGACGTTCGTTCAAGACAATGCAGTTACGCAAGATCAGCAGGCGCTCGATTTCATCTCTGGCAGCGTGAATTGGCTGCTGAGTCGGGAACAACTTATCGGTATTGCGCCAAAAATTCCAAAGCCGCTTACCTTCAGTCTCAACGAAGAGGCGTTGCGCAATCTACGCTGGATCGTCTTGGTTTTCATACCGTTGATTCCAGCCGTAATCGGAACGGTGATTTGGTGGCAGCGGCGCGTCTAACTGTTAGAGCCAGCTCATGAATTGGAGGACTACCCTAGTCTTGGCCGCGATTACGCTCGGTGTTTTGGCTTACCTCAGATTCGTTGAGATGAAACAGCCGAGCACGGAAGAAGCCAAACGCCAGGCGCAAAATGTCGTTACCTTCGACCGAAACAAGATTAACGGCATCGTCATCCAAAACGGGGACGAGAAGATCGAGATGCGACGCCGTGACAACAGATGGCGCCTTGAAACACCAATCAAAGATCAGGCAGACAATTCTTTGATCGAGAATTTGTTGTCGGATTTGGAGAACTGGCAGAAGGACGGCACGATTTCAGCCAAGGAAGTCGAGGCCGACAAGAGCAAACTCAATGAATACGGTCTGAACAAGCCGAAGCTGAGGCTCAAACTGATCGGCCAGGATAGGCCGCCGGAAATCTTATTCGGAAAAGACGCCGCACTGGAAGGCAAGATGTATGTCCGCTTCGAGAATTCAAAAGAAACGTTTCTCGCCGGACAATCGGTCAGGAAGGACATCGATAAAAAGCCGGAAGAATTCCGCGACCGGAAATTAACTGACCTGATCACAGCGCAGGTGTCGCGTGTAATTTTGAAGACGCCTGCTGGTGAAATGGAGCTGCAGAAGAAAGGCGATCATTGGGAAATCGTGAAGCCGCTCCGTGCCCGCGCCGACGACCAAAAGATTAACGATCTGATCGCGCAAATCACAACCGCCCGCATTCAACAATTTGTGGCTGACGATCACGGCGATCTCCACCCTTATGGACTGGCCGAGCCGCGCGGTGCAATTACGCTATTTACCCAGGAGGACAAACAGGGACAGCTACTGCAGATCGGCAGCATGCCGGAAAAGGAGAAAGATCAAACGTATGTGCGCTTTGCCTCGCGCGGATTCGTTTACACGGTGCCGAAGAAGATCGACGAGATTCTCAGCACGAAACCAGACGATTTGCGCGACCGCCATTTGGTTCGTTTCGATACGAACGTTCTTGATCGGATCACCATCGACGCCCCGGATAAAGGCAAGATCGTTCTCGCCCGCAAAGGTGAAGAATGGACAATCGCCAACCGCAAGAACGCGCCGGCGAATTCAGGTGAAATCCGGCGCTTCATTGACACGGTGCAAAATGAGCGAGTGACAAAGTTTGTTGAAGACGTTGCCTCCAACCTGCCGAAATATGGCCTCGCCACGCCGCAACTGCAATTGACGTTTAGCTCGTTTGCTTCGGAGAACACTGCCGAGACTAAGGCTGGCGAGGAGCCGTTTGCTACGGTCGCATTTGGGAAAGTAGATGGCGACAATATTTACGCACGACTTGCCGACGAGCCTTTTGTGGTGGCAGTCCGCCGCGGATTGCTCGACCGAGTTTCCACTGATCCCTTGCAATGGCAGGAATTGTCGATCTTCAAGTTTAAACCGGAACAAATTCATCGCCTGAGCGTCATGACAGACAAAGAGTTGTCGCTGGAGCGCACCGGAAATAACCAGTGGCGGTGGTTAAAAGGAAGTGGCGACATCAATCAAACTAACGTGCAATCATTACTCAATACATTGTCGAGCTTGCACGCCGTGCGCTGGCTGGGAGCGACACCCCAACATGGTTTCGAAAAACTGCAGCTCGTCCTCACATTCACGACTTCACCCGATGACCGAGCTTCGCATAAGGTGACGATCGGTGCTGGTAGTGGTGATGGCATGTGGTGCGCACGCGTGGACGAGCGCGAAGGCGCTTTCGTGATCAGCAACCAGGATGTGAACGCTTTAAAACTGCCCCTGGTTAGCAAAGCCATGCTATCGCCAAGTCCATCACAGAGTGCAATCACATCGCCCGTCGCGAAGCCATAACCTTGTGGCCGTCGCCCTTGTGGGCGGCGCAATCCGCGGTTGGCTAAGACATCAGCGCCACGCATCGCGTAACGACGCGGCTACGGGCCCGTCCGTCGAATCTTCCCGGCGCGTCGAAGAAGGTAATAAGTCGTGGAGCCCCAGAGGTGTGGGCCTTAGTCGGAACAAATTTTCGCCGCGGTATAAACCGTGACGATGCCGCCGGTAAGCGGTTCGAAGGTCACATGCGTGAAGCCGTTAGCTGCCATCAGCTGAGACATCGCGTTGCCGCTCGGAAATTCTTCAACCGAGTCGCCAAGGTAATCGTAAGCGCTTTTCTTCTTCGTCAGAAAAGAGCCGAGCAATGGCAGGCAGCGATGCAAATAGAAACGATAGATTGCGCGCAAGATCGACATCGCCGGCAGTGAGAACTCGAGAACGAGCAAGTGGCCATTGGCGTTAAGTACGCGCGACATCTCACGAAGCGCACCTCCCCAGTCTTCCATGTTGCGCAAGCCGAACGCGACGGTAGCGCAATCGAAGAATGCATCGGCGAACGGCAATTTCATCGCATCGGCAATAACTGTTTGGCGCACACCTTTTCGTTTCGCCAGTTCCAGCATTTGAGGCAAGAAATCGACACCCACAATTTGCGCATCCGGCAATTTCTTTTGCAGCGCTAGCGCTAAATCTCCGGTGCCAGTGGCAAGATCAACAATCTTTTTCGGCTGCCAGCTCGCGACGATTTCAGCTGCGCGTTTTCGCCAATAGAAATCGATCCCACAACTCAGCAGATGATTCGCCAGGTCGTAGCGCGCGGCGATTGATCCGAACATTTGCCGGACTCGCTCAGGGTGTGTTCCGACACTAGGCCTACTCATTTCAAGAGTGATTCAATATTAACTCGCAGTCCCGCGATTCGGCCGCCTTTTCCGAGTTATTCCCTTGAAGTAATAACGGACAAAAGGGAGCAACGAGAAGTTCGAACATCTGGTCTGTTATAAAAAGTTGATTGCTATTCCAGCTAACTCCGGCTATCTGACAACGTATGGATATATCTGTTGAAGCTTTACAAGAAGCCGTTTCGATTCGCCGGCAAATCGATACTCTCGAAAAACGTCTTTCCTCAATCCTGGGAGGTCCACCCGCAAGTCCCGCAACTCGGGGAGGCCGCCGTCGTATGTCGGCTGCGACTCGGGCCAAACTTGCAGCAGCCGCCAGAGCTCGTTGGGCAAGGTTAAAAGCCGGGACTAAAATAGCCCCCGCCAAGAAAAAAGGTGGAATCACACCTGCTGGGCGAAAACGGCTTTCCCAGTTAATGAAGGCTCGCTGGGCGGCAAGAAGGAAAGCCGCAGCAAAGAAGTAAACTAGTCGATTCGAATCGGCAGACCGTCGTTTCGGTTGTGCTTGCCTCTTTGGTGAGAGAATCTGGCTAAGTAAACGCCCGTGTGGCGCAAGTTAACTATTGCTCGCGAGAGGACTCGAACCTCCACGGGTTTCCCCATACGGTCCTGAGCCGTACGCGTCTGCCGATTCCGCCACGCGAGCAAAAGACAGCCGCCCTACAATGCGCATGTGCCCGCGAGCTGCAAGATCGAACCAACGATTTCGAAGCTGCGATACGAGGGAAGCGATCAATGCTTGGGTAAGTTAGCCCGAGCGTCTCTTACGAGCACGAACTTCGAGTTGGTGCGCTTTCCGTACCTGGCCAACAGAACGCAACAGGTCGGCGTAATTCGACACTACAATGTCGTAGTCTTTGGAGGGTTTTTCGTTCGTGCTCTCCCAAGCCTTAAGGGAAGCGCGATAAAGCTCAGCCGCCTTCGCATAATCCCCGCGCGAATGATACACAACCGCCAGATTGCATTTTGATTGCGCGATGTCGGGGTGGGCGGGCGGATACAATTTCTCGCGGATAGCCAATGCGCGAAGATGTATCTTCTCCGCTTCAGTGTAGCGACGTTCGTTCGTGTAAAACACGGCGAGGTTGTTCAAGACTGACGCCACATCGGCATGAACAGGCCCGAGCTGCCTCTCGTAAATCTGCAAAGCATGCAAATAATGTGGTTCCGCCGCTTTTTGCCGTCCCGACTTACGGAGAATAAGCGCAACATTGTTCAACATTGTTCCGAGATCCGAGTAAGGAATGTCTTCGAGTTGGGTGCCCGCGGCGATCGCTTTCTCGTAAAAACGGATCGCCTCCTCGGATTGACCCAGATTATCGCATAAGAACGCAAGCCGGCGCGCGGAGCGGAAGTTGGCGCGCTGATCCGGTGGTTTTATCTTTTCCAAGACTGCATGCGACTTGAGCAAGTATGCCTTGGCCGCGGCGCGATCTCCCTTTTGATCGAGAAGCTGTCCTAGTTTTTCGAAACTAATCGCCAGCGGGAGTTCGGCGCCTGGGAAAGCGCGCTTGGCAACCTCAAGCGCTGTTTCAGCAACGCGAATTGCCTGAGGTAAACGATTTGTCGCCCACAACGTATCAAGCTTCTCATTAAGGATCGACCAAAGCTTTTCTTCCCCTTTCATCAAGCATCACCAGCCCTCGCTTAGTTGGGCAACTAATCGGGTCGCGAGGTCTTCCGTGGCGAGTGGCAACGCTTGCCGCTCGTCGGTGGTCACGTCCTGGCCCACGAAGAAGCTGGTCGCTCCGACAGCTTCAGCCGGTCCTGCGAGCGTCGCTCCGTTCCGATCGATAAGGGTGTATCTCAAGCGCATGGTCAAAGCAAATTCAGTGGTTTGGAGCACGTTCCCGCGGACGGATCGCGCCGGCAGCCTGTCGATCCGGGTAATCTCACCTTTTAAAGTGGCATCTGCATTTCCGTCGCTCGCAATCTGAAATGTTCCATCCTGTTGTAACTGTTTGATCGCTGTATCAGTCACCAACACTTCTATGCGAGGGACGAGGGTTTTGTTTCCGAAGGTGGGGACCGCGATTGAATGAACATCGCGTAGGTAATATGGCTTTACCGGCCCGATGTGATAACCAAGGCAACCGCTTAGGGTAAGGCAGGCAAATGCTGCCGCAAATAAGGCTTTCACGGCGCCGGGGAGGCGGATGCTCCCGGAGAGGCGGATGCCTCGGGAGCTGGAGATGCGCCGGAGCTTGTGCCTGTGCTCGGCGGAGCCGGCAGTGGCTCAGGTGCGGTCGTAGTATCGGGTGCTAGCGAAGCTGGTGGTGGTAACGAAACATCGGTCTCGGGCGCAGGGAGTGGTGCTGCATTGTTTGCTGGGCCCGGCTTCGCCGGCTCGCTTCCTGCGGTCCGCGCTCCATGTGCATCCCGCTTTTTCTTGCCCGCGTCTGCCGCCGAAAAAGCGGGCTGAAGCGCGGCATCTCCGACCTTCGCGCGCAACTGATCGATCCGCTTCTTGGCCTGTTCACTTTCGGCCGATCCCGGCTGCTGACGGATCACTTCGTTGTAATAGATGACAGCGGCGCGATAATATTTTTGCTTGTCGTAAAATTTCGCTACTTGGTAGGAGCTAGTGGTTTCCTTATGCTCAAGGAGCTCAAGGTTAGCGCGTGCCTGCGCCGCCTTTTCACTGTTTGGATAGTGAAAGAGGAAATCTTGAAAGGCCGTTCTGGCGTTGCTCACCGCAGCAATGTCCTTAGTGCCTGTTCGCGCAGCCGTGAACCAGATGTAACCGATCTGATACTGAGCATCCACCGCGATCGGCTCGTTCGGAAACTTGTCCACTACTGCCTGGTACGCTTGAAGGGCAGCGTCATTGGCGCCCTGCTTCTCACGCGCAAGGCCAATGTCAAACTGCGCACGAGCCGTGTACTTTCCGTAGGGTGCGGTCCGAACAACGTTCGCAAAAATCGTGACGGCGCGGTCCAAGGAGGATGCGTACGGGATACCGAGGATCCGCAACTTTTTACCCCCCAGATAGACTTCGCCGATGCGAAACTGCGCCTCGATTGCTTCATCAAAGTGCGGGCTGCCAGGATATTTTTCCACCAACTGGCTAAATGAACCCGCCGCCGCAATATAGAGATGCAGCTGTTCCTGCAATTCGGCCGCGCGATAAAGGGCACCCGCAGCGAGGGCATCTTTAGGATAGCGTTTGACGAGACTCTTGTAGGCTCTGATCGCGCGTTTCGTGTTGCCCTCTTTTTCGGCGGTCTGCCCGGTTTGAAACAGCTCTGCTGCATTTCCGCTTATTTCTTCTTCACCGGGCGCCACGTACTTGGCTTTTTTACCCGGTTGGAAGATAACGGACGCCGCACCCGGTACCGGCAAAACCAATGCAGCCGCGGCAAAAAACAAGACGGCACGAATTACGAAATTCATGAGGTGTCGCAGGGTAGTTAACTTATCCATTCCGTCAAGCCCGGCAGCGGTGGCCGCCGCCGTTCCCACGCAGGCGCGCACACAACCGACCGCTCAAAAGTTAGCGCCATTTCCTCAAGTGCAATCTTTCCGAAAGTGCAAAAACCGATTAATCTTCTGGTCCCTTTGAATCTAACCGATCAGCAAAAAATGCGTATCGGTGCGTGCGCGTGGAGTTTTGAAGACTGGCGCGGCGCTTTCTATCCGCCCGATTTGCCGGACTCGCAATGGCTCGAATTCTACGCCAACTACTTCCCGGCCGTGGAAGTAGATTCCACCTTTTACGCCGCCCCTTCGGAAAATACTATCCGCCGCTGGATCGAAATGACCCCTGCCGCTTTTCATTTTGCTTGTAAACTTCCGCGCGAGATCACGCATACTCGCCGGCTACGCGATTGCACTGCTGAGTTGAATTCGTTTCTTGGCGCCATCGAGCCGCTCGCGCCAAAACTCCAGGTTATTCTCATCCAACTCCCGCCATCTTTCGCGCCAAAAGATGGCAAGGCGGGGCTGCGCAAATTTCTCCAACAACTGCCGCACGATTTTCGTTTCGCGATTGAATTTCGTCACGCGGGATGGCATCGGCCGCAATTTATCAGCCTTCTGGAAAAGTATCGCATTTGCTGGGTATGGGCCGATACCACTCCACTCAACGAACGAAATCTTGCCCCGTTCGAATTTCTGCCGCGCACCACGGATTTTCTCTATCTGCGTTTGCTCGGCGATTACGCAACAAAATACGATGTCGAGGGGGGGCACGTCCACCGTTATGAAAAACTGTTATGGAAACGCGAAGCCGCGCTCGAGAGCTGGTCACTCAAAATTGAGCGGCATCTTGCGGAGGTGTGCGATGTTTGGGCCTTCGTGAGCAATCACTTCGAGGGATTTGCGCCTGAAACGTGCCAACGACTTGCCAGGCGTCTCGGGTTTGATTTGCCGCTGCCTTCCGAAACCGAAAACGTGTCATCGAAACAAGAACTCTCGCAGCTCGATCTTCAATTATAGCGTGTCTTAAAGCGGCCCACACGGCTGCGCGTTGTTCGGTTATATCGCGCATACAACGCGCGCATCGCGTTTGTGTTTTTCGAAAATGCATGCTTCGCGAATCTTGAAAATCGACATCTTCTGCGCGAGGCGCGGAAAATTATCGCCAAGCTGCGCATGCGAATGCGCGTCGGAGGCAGTTGTAAATGGAATCTCTCTCTCTATTGCGAGTTCGATGATCCGGTCGGCGGGGTAAAGTTCGTTGATCGGCTTCCGCCATCCAGCTGTCGAAAGCTCAATCGCAAGATTACGCGAACGAATGAAATCGAGCGTTTCGTTGACAATAGCGTCGATCTCCACATTGGGTCGATGACCGTGGATTTTGATAAGGTCGAGATGCGCGAGGCAATCGACCAGCCCAGTCGCGGCTATTTCACGGACCCGGCGAAAGTAATCAGCATAAATCGCGTCGATATCGCCGCCCTCGAATTGCTCGGCGCCAGCCGGGACGCTGTCGAACATCCGATCGGCGCGATTGAGGAAATGGACCGAACCCAAAACAAAGTCGAGTTTAGTCCAATGTCGCTCAATCCATTTCCGGCCGGCAGCCGAGTGAATTGGATCGTTATCGAACTCAATTCCGGAGCGGATTTTGAGATCGGGATTTCTTTCCCGCAGACGATCAATTTCATCAAAATTGATTCCGGCGTGATAACGATCGTGATCGGTGAAGGCGATGTCGCTTAGTCCGAACTCAAGTGCCGCATCCGCCCAAGGTTGAAGAAGCGCTTGCGTGTAAGGCTGCACCCGATGTCCCTGCGGATGCGTGTGGTAATCGGAAAACAGGAGCGATGGATTTGTGCCGCCAGAAACCATTACTCCATTCCTCTTGGCATTAGGGCACAGCCAGGAATTTTTGCCGGATTCGTAACTCCGGGTACGCGGGAAAGAAAGCCTCGGCGACAAAGACTTTATTGGGAGTGAGATCGCGGGTCGCGATCGTTTCGTTGTATTCAACATGCTCCTGCTGATTAATCAAGACTGTGGCAGATTTCTGTGTGATGGCGTGATTGTCAGACCACTTCGTCAGAATATCTCCAGCGGAGTTCCTCAAATAAATCTCGATCCGCTGGTTTGTCGGAAAGTCGAGGCTAACCGGACGCTTGGACAGATTCGTCAACGTCACTTTGATCTCGAGTTGGCGGACCTCTGACAGCTTTACGGTCTGCGGCGCGATCTGAAGGTCGAGCGCGAGGCCACGCAATCTTGGATCTTTGTATTGCGGGACTACCTCGGGAGAAAATGGATGCAGGATGCGGCCCAACCAACTCCGTCTGTGCGGTGTTGGTGTAGGCCCAGCATCCTGACCAAAGGTCCGGCCGATGACTGCGAACAGCACAAGGACCAAAACAACGTCTCGCCTCATGAGCGGGTTAAACAGCAAACGTTGCAAATCCTGTCAAACCCTTTATCAATCCGCATGAAGATTCCCTGGGCGTTTGCGCTTTGCCTGTTTTTCGTGGCACCTCAAGGCGTTGCGAAAAAACAACATTGCATGTTCCGGGCGCACGCACAGGCGAATCCTCAGGATACCGCAGCATTCGCCACATCCATTCACGCACAGCTCTCCGGGAAAGATGTGGCAATCGAAAAGATCCCGCGAATTTCGGAACAGGACGTCGTGGCGTTTTATCCTTATGTGGCTGCGAACGGGACCTACGGCGTGCTGTTTCAACTCGACGAGCACGGGCGGATCGCGCTCGATTCCTTAAGCATTGAGCGCCGGGGCAGTCTGCTTTTTGTGTTCATTAATGGTCGCCATATCACCGAACTCGCAATCGACAGACGTGTTTCTGACGGAAAGATCTACATCGCTTCCGGACTGACTGCGGCGGACATTGACTTGATGAAAAAAGATTGGCGATTAATCGGACAAAAGAAACGTTGAATGATTTCACCCCGAATTAACTGGCGTCTCTTGCGCGGCGACCGCCTGCCAATGTCCGTGGCGGTAAAGCAAGACATCGGTGAATCGAATTCGCATCATGATCCGCCCGTTTTGATCGGAAATCATATTGAGGCCTCGCGCCACCGCTACGTCCTGATAAAACTTGATCTTCACATCTTGAAGCCGTTGCAAGTAGGGAACCGCCTTGCTTAAACCTGCAAGGACTTGCCATTTGTTCCGCTCTTCGCCTTTCCAATTCGAATCGATGAAATCATCGGCCAAGATTCGGTTGAGAGTTGCACGGTCGCGCTCGACCAATGCGCGGAGCCAATCGCGTTCGAACCGAAGAACGGTGCGTTCATCGCGGCCTTGGACAGGTATTTCGCCACCGAATGCCAGCGCCGTGAAAATCGAGAATGCAATCGTCATCCGGCAGAGCATTCCTCGTCGTTCCTTCATAAGGGCGCTCGGTTCTCAAACTGACGGCAGATGAAAATTTGTTTCGCCACCGCGTTTCTGGCATTCCAGTTTGTTCGTTTTACGATGGCGGCGCAAAACCAAATTGTCGATCTTGTCCTGCCCACGGATAACGACGCTCTTTTCTCAGAAGGGGGTCCGGCATTTTATCAATACATCGAGCGCAATTACAAGGGACTGAAATCGACGCCGTGGGAAGGTGGTCAATACGGCTTCGTGCGCGATCCCGTTGAGACGTCGGCAGGCATTGTTTATACGCGCTTTCACGAAGGAATCGACATTCGCGCATTGCGCCGGGATGCGCACGGCGAGCCACTCGATGAGGTGCGCGCCATTGCGGATGGGAAGGTCGTCCACACAAACCCGATGCCGAGCTACTCGAACTATGGGAATTACATCGTAATCGAGCACCGCTGGGATGATTCGAACTACTACAGTTTGTACGGACATTTGAGTTCGATCGCGGTGCACCCCGGTGACGCCGTAAAACGCGGCCAAGCCATCGCCGTCATGGGCTATACGGGGGCCGGATTGAACCAGGCGCGCGCTCATCTCCATTTGGAACTGAACGTGATGCTCAGCCATCAGTTCGAAGCCTGGTACAATGCATTCTTTAAAAATGATCCCAATCACAACGGCATCTACAACGGAATGAATCTCGCCGGTCTCGATATCGCGCGGCTCTATCTCGCACTCCGCAAGAATCCCTCACTCACCATTCCCGAGTTCCTCCGAGAGGAGGAGACATTCTACAAAGTGACCCTGCCCAAATCGCGGCACTTCGAGTTGCCAAAACTTTATCCTTGGATGCTGGCAGCGCAGAACCGGCGCGAGAACTCTTCGTGGGAAGTCTCTTTTGCGCGCTCCGGTCTACCCTTAAAAATAGAACCAAGCGACAAACGCGTGATGCAGCCGGAGCTGAGTTATGTTAAGAAAAGCTCGATCGATTATTCCTATTTGACCCGTGACGAAATTTCCGGCCGCGGCGGAAACGCGCATCTCACAAACTACGGCAAGCAATTAATGCGACTGTTTATTTACCCCGACTGAGTCGTAGCCGCTTCGCCTTGCGTAGCGTTCACATTGCCACGCTGTTTGATGCGCTGCACATTGTGGCAAAGGCTACAGGATTCAGCACGAAGTCGGTACGCGCTGCGCAAGGGCGACTCCATGCGGAATTGCGCCCTGCACAAAGCCGAGACATTCCACGGCGCCACTGGGCTTTCCTGGGAGCGCAATCACGAGGGAAGAATCCACAATTGCTGCCAGGCTGCGCGACAAGATGGAGTTGAGCGTGATTTTCATCGATTCAGCGCGCATCACTTCACCAAAGCCTGGCAGCTCGACGCGCATGATCGCACGAATAGCTTCCGGCGTGACATCGCGCGGTCCAACGCCGGTCCCGCCAGTAGTCAGAATCAAGCCGCAGCCTTGTTGAGAAAAGCACCGAATCGTTTCCTGAATACGTTCCGCGTTGTCTGGAACGCTGGCTTCTGAAAGAACCTGCCAGCCGGCTTTTTGCGCCGCCTCCTTCAATGCTGGTCCGCCAAGATCTTTGTATTCGCCGGAACTGGCGCGATCGGAAACCGTGATAATTCCAACTTGTATCTGCATCTTTGTAGCGGCGTCTCTATGAGCGCCGTGATTCTTCGTTTCGGCGGTCACAGACCGCCGCTACAGCATGTTTTGATTTTTCAACCAAACGCACATCCGAAATCTGCATTTCTTTGTCCACCGCCTTGCACATGTCGTAAATGGTGAGCAACGCCACAGCAACACCCGTTAGGGCTTCCATCTCGACGCCGGTCTGCGCGACCGTTCGCGCAGTGCAGGTTGCTTCGGCGCCCGTCTGCGACATGCCAAGATCGATCTTAACTTCGCTCAACGGCAAAGTGTGGCAAAGTGGAATCAGCAGCGCTGTTTGTTTTGCAGCTTGAATACCGGCAATCCGGGCAGTTGCGAAGACGTTGCCTTTCGCAATTCCGTCAGTGGAAATTAGTTCGAGCGTTTTGCGCTGAAGTTTGATTTCACCTCTCGCGATTGCCGTGCGCACGCTAAGTGGCTTGGCCGAGACATCGACCATTTGCGCGCGGCCGTCGAGGCCAATATGCGTCAGGCGCTTCATCGATCAGCCGCCGATCGCGATCATCTTGCGGTCCGGCTTGTAATTATTGCGAAAGTCGTGTTGCTCAGGCTTTCGATCGACAACATCGAGGAAAAACTGCTTGAGCTCGTCATCACTCGCGCCGCCGCGAAGTGGTTTCATAATATCAAATTCGAGATAGCTGCCGAGGCAAGGACGCAGTTTCCCGTCGCACGTGAGACGAAGTTTGTTACAGCTCTCGCAAAAATGAAGGTTCGTCATCGCGCCAATAAAGCCGACGCGCTGTCGGCGGCCGGGAATCTGGTAATACGTAGCCGGGCCATTCGTTCGAAACTCCGGCGCCGCAATCAAATTGCCATGATGCAATTCGATCGCCCGTTTCGCTTCGAGAATCGATATGAAATTTTTATCGTCCAAAACTTCGTTCGTGCTAACAGGCATCATCTCGATGAAACGCAGGATCAAATTGCGCGCCGCGGCGAATTCTATCAGCGGGATTAATTGATCTTCATTTCGGCCGCGCATCAGGACCGTGTTTAATTTGATCTGATCGAATCCAGCGGCGATCGCCGCGTCAATTCCCGCAAGCACTTGTACGTGCAGATCGCGGCCGGTGACGTCTGAGTAAACCTGCCGATCCAATGTATCGAGAGAGATGTTCACGGATCGGATACCGGCGTCTCGTAAACTGCGCGCCATCGTCACGCCAGGCTCAATGTCACGCGCGAGCAGGGTCCCATTGGTCGAAAGACCGATGTCGCGCACCCCTCGAATTTTCGGGACCTCGCGAACGAGATTGAGCACCCCTCGGCGGGTAAGCGGCTCGCCGCCCGTGATCCTCACCTTCGACACACCGAGTTCGGCTGCGATGCGAATGAGGCGCAGCGTCTCTTCAAAAGTCAGGATTTCCTCGCGTGGCAACCACTCCTGCAGTTCGTGTGGCATGCAATACGTACAGCGCTCATTGCAACGGTCGGTGATCGAGACGCGCAAATAAGAAATTCGATGGCCGTAGCGGTCCTGCATTCGACCACAACGTTATCGGCAACATGGTGTTGAATCAACAGACTGCACGGTTTGACTCACAAATCTTTGACGCTATGATTTTTATCGCATTATGAAGCGTCGATTTTTCTTTCGGGCATCGACGTTCGGCGTGGCAGCCGGCGCTTTAATTCTCACGAGTTGTTCCACTACGGAGACGCGCATTTCGAAACATCCTGAAATTTACCAGAGCCTTCCTCCCCGCGACCAGGCGCTGGTAAGCCAAGGGCAAATTCGCGCGGGGATCTCGCAAAACGCAGTGTGGCTGGCTTGGGGTTCGCCTGATCGGAAAATTGTGGGTAACATGCGCGGTCGGCCGACCGAGACTTGGATTTACATAAATTACACGACATATCCTTACTACGGTCCGGGTCCCTACTACGGTCCCGGTTTCGGGTACGGGTTCGGATTAACGAGCGTCGGTGTGGCCGGGAGTCATCATCATCACGGCGGCCGTACTTTTGTCTTCTTCGGCAGTCCGTTTTACGATCCGTTCTATTATTCGTACATCCCACCAAGCATCCCCTACCCTTACAAGACCGTAACTTTCGCCAATGGCAGAGTAGTGTCCTTCCAGTACCTGGTGCCGCCGTATCGCTAATAAAAAAATTCTGTCGCTTTCTGCCACAGAATTAATCAGAGTCGCGGCACGCCTCGCAAATGGCTTACCGCTCCTTTCGAAAGTTCCTCGGCGCTCTTGAACAAGCGAATGAGTTGAAGTGCGTCACCGTTCCGGTGGACACCAACCTGCTTATTGCGGAATGGGCAGACCGCGAGATGAAGTCACCCGGCGGCGGCAGAGCGCTTTTTTTCGAGCAACCGATTACCGAGGGGAAAAAATCGGAATTCCCACTGGCAATTAACATAATGGGATCCCGCCGGCGGATGGCGCTTGCGCTGCAGGTCGCCGACGTCGGAGACGTCGCGCAGGAAATTCAACTGATTCTGAAAGCAAAACCGCCAACCGATCTGCGGGAAGGTTGGAGTTTGCTCAAACAAGGAATTCATCTGCTGCATGCGCGCCCAAAACACGTTCATGAAGCGCCGTGCCAGGAAATCGTCCATAAGATCGATACCGGAGATAATTTTTCGTTGCGCGATCTACCGATACTGAAATGTTGGCCGAAAGATGGCGGGCGCTTCATTACCTTGGCAAATGTCCACACTCGCGATCCCGAGACGGGCGCGCGAAATGTCGGCATTTATCGCATGCAAATTTACGACGGCCGCACGACCGGCATGCACTGGCAAATTCACAAGGTCGGCGCGCGCCATGGGAAACGTTATTACGAGCGTGGCGAGCGCATGCCGGTGGCAGTGACAATGGGCGGTGATCCCGTTTATACATTCGCCGCAACCGCGCCGCTGCCAGATGGTTTAGATGAGCTCCTGTTTGCGGGCTTTTTGCGGAAGAAATCAATCGAACTCGTTCGCTGTAAAACCGTCGATCTCGATGTGCCAGCGGACGTTGACTTTGTCCTAGAAGGTTATGTTCAACCGGGTGAGATGCGTCCAGAGGGTCCCTTTGGCGATCACACCGGTTTTTACACCGCGATTGAGGATTATCCTGTTTTCCATTTGACCGCGATCACTCATCGCGGTGACGCAGTTTATGCAACAACGATTGTAGGCATCCCGCCCATGGAAGATTATTACATCGGCGACGCCTGTGTGCGGATTTTCCTGCCGGTATTCAAAATGAATTTCCCTGAAATCGTGGACATGGCGCTACCGCCGGAAGGCGTCTTTCACAATCTCGTCTTCGTCAGCATCCGGAAACAGTATCCGTATCAGGCTTTCAAAGTCATGCACGGTCTCTGGGGCATGGGCCAGATGATGTTCAGCAAATATATTGTGGCGGTCGATGAAGATTGCGACGTTCACAATACGAGCGAGGTGCTCTTCCGACTGTGCGCGAATACCGATCCTGCTCGGGACACAACCATCATCAAAAATCCAAGCGACTCACTGGACCACGCGCCGAGCGAACAGAACATTGGCTCACACATGGGATTCGATGCGACGCGCAAATTGCCGGGCGAGAACTATCACCGACCGTGGCCGGAGTTGCTCAAAATGACTGAAGAGGCTCAGGCGCTCGTGGACGCACTTCAAGCGCAAACGCGTTGACCTGTTCTGACGCGAGATTCCAGACTGAGCTGAAAGCCGATTACGGTTTGCGGAAAAGGCGGCCAGTATCGACATCGCGAGTCAGCCCGCCAGGGGGGATTCCGCGAAGGTCGTAGACGCGCCCGGTATAAGGGCTGTAATAAAAACCAGGCGTCCCGGCCCAGCGCGCGACTGGAAAACCACCAGGCGGCGGCGGACCGTAACGCGCAGCCTGATCCTCCTGGATAGCCGCGCCAACCAGGGTGCCTGCCGCTGCGCCTGCGGCTGCGCCAATCGCAGCGCCTTGAACACGACCAGTGGCCGCGCCACCGATGATTGCACCGGTTGCAGCGCCCCATCCAGCGCCCTGACCAACCGGGGTGTCACACGAACTGAGAAGGAAGGAACAAACGGCAATGACGAAAGTAACTGCAGGAATTTTCTCTTTCATACTTTTGCGGCAGCTAGATTTAAACACACGCCTCCGCAAACGGTTGCGCGGTTTTCAAGAAATCGCTGGTATGTGAGATGCCGCTAAGGTCTCACGAAGACTTTGTTGATGTGTGTATCGAGGACATACCCGCCATGTGGGACTTTGGAGCAGTCGAACTTCTGGTGCGGCGGATACGGACTGGTAACGATACCAGAGGCTTGATGTGCATCTCGTTCCCCCATCGGGTATCCCGAACTTGGTGGCGGATATTTTTTCTCAGCTTCTGTTTTAGTGATCTGCTTGGCTTCGATCGCCTGGCCGCTTCCACCTGCCGTAGCAGGACCAGTCTGCGCGCAAACAGTTGTGCCTAGGACAAAAAGCCCAAGCACTGCTACTGACATGATTTTCACAGGACTTGTTTTCATATTTCGTTTCTAAGACTTCGCAGCAGAGGAGTCTGACGGATGCGTACTGCATGGAATTCACAGATTTTTCAGTAGCTGTGCCGCGATCCGACCGGCTTTCTCCGTTTTGCTCAGCCGGTATTCTTTTTCGAAAACGCGGAATTTGTCCAGCTCCATTCTTCGCAACAGGCCGCGGTAAACTGAACTCATAATCTGTGCGGGCACCATTGCTCGGCGGTCTTCGAATGGAAGCGCTGCTGTCGCACGGGAGAAAAACCCCCAGGCCCGCGCTGCTTCGAACTTCATTAGGTCAATGAAACGTTCGTTATATTGCCGATCGCGCAGCTCGATTTCCGAGTAATTGAAACGCGCCAGATCCTCCTGCGGGAGATAAATGCGGCCGTCCTGCAGATCTTTCCCAACATCACGAATAATATTCGTCATCTGCAACGCCAACCCAAGCTCAAGCGCATACTCTTTACAGCGCGGATTGCGATATCCAAAAATCTCGATGCTTACGAGGCCAACTGCACTGGCGACCCGATAGCAGTAAACACGGAGTTCCTCGAACGTGGCGTATCGCGAGATGTTCAAGTCCATCTCCACTCCGGCGATAATCTCGTCCAGCATGCCGGGCGGCAGCGAGTATTTGTCGATCAAACTCCGTACTTCGCGAGCAAGCGAGGGCTCATCCGCACTCGCGGCGCGGACCATTTTGCGCCATGCCTCTAGTCGCACTCTTTTTTGCGCGACGTTGAGTTCAGAGGAATCAGCAATATCGTCGATCACGCGGCAAAACGCATAGAAAATAGTGATGTCGCGCTTGCGCTCGCGTCCTAACGAAATAAATGCCAGAGCCAGATTCGATTTGCTCTGGCGCGTAATTCTCGCCGCATTCACGTGCGTCTTCACAGCTTAATACTGAATCCATCTCTCTTGGTTAACGCGACCGGTCTCGCATTGGCGAAACAAACAGACCCATGAGGCTAGGAGCCAGCCGGTGACAATCCCGCGGAGACAAGCGAAGAGGAATTTCCAGATGAAGAGTGCAGCCAACCTGTCTGCGATCGCGCTCCGCACGATGGCGTCGCAAATCATGATGCAAAAAAAATGGATCCCGCAAACGATCAAAAACCACCCGAGACGCCTGCCGTTTTGCCGGACGAATTGGCCGTGCGCGTGAATGGCTCTGCCCAACCTTTCATTATGTAATGCGAGCGAGATTTGAACCGAGCAGAAAGCGATGATTAAACCGCTCATGAACGCGCGCTCCATCGGCAGGTAATCAAGCACACCGGGAATGTTGGTGAAGTAGGCAAGAAGGAGTGGCAGCCGGACGATCAACGCGCTAACAAAGACGACAATACCGGCCCACTTCAGGACATAACTGAAGCGGCGCATGGCGAAGCGGAAGAGTTCTCCTTCTTCAAAACTCACGCCCTTTATCCAAGCCAAACATACAGTGATTAGATACACCTGGATGTAAACCCCGAAGAGGTATTCGAAAATGAATGCGACTGCATCTACCGTGGCCGAAATTCGGAGCAGTCCAGCGGCCGGTACGAGGCCGCCCCACTCCGGTAATCGCCAGAATACAATCGGCTTGAGAAGCGACGCCAAGGCGCTCAGCAACAGAATCAAGTAAATGAAATAACTCCACAAACGATATCGCCTCCGTAAGGCGCGAAGCAATGCGCCGTGCAGCCCACGCCAGTTGATAATCATGAGGACAGCCGCCACGACCGATAGCGGATAGGTGGTAGTCGCGTTATCGAAAATTCCCGCAACCCCTTCGAGAGCAGGCAACGGCGTTTCCCTCCATATCTCCACAAATCGCGGCCAATGCCAGGTCGGTAACGAGGTAATCTGACTTAGATCGAGATCGGCGGAATTTCGGATAGGGGTGAAGGTCACAAATTGGAAAAGGAAGTACGCAAACCCAAGAAGGGCAAAAGTGAGCCAGATGCGTTTATAGCGGCCGACACAGCGGAAACCGTCTCCGAGCGCTTGCCGCACCGGATTAAAAAGCATCACCAGCGCATATCCACCGCAGAGCCCAAGCAGCGGATATACTCGCGGGAGACTCGAGAGCATGCGGCAGAAATTTCTGTGTCTACCGAATCAAGCCCCAGTGCCGATTGAACGGCCAGTAAACAAAGAGGCCGCGCCCGACAAGGTTCTCCTCCGGCACCGGTCCCCAATAACGGCTATCGTAGCTATTGTAGCTGTTATCCCCCAAGGCAAAATAACCATCCCTTGGCACGGTAAACGAATGATTTGGCGCTCCAAGATAATCATGGCCTACGGCATAACCGCGATACGGAGGCTTCGCGGCCATGACGCGCTCGAATCCAAAGCCTTCCGCTTTATCTCCATTGATAAAAAGAAATGGCGGGTCGATGCGTAAGCGATCCCCTGGCAGGCCGGCCAGCCGTTTGATGTAAAACGGCGACCCGGCTTCCGGATCCTCCCGAATGCCAGGGATATGATTTGTTCGGAAAACGAAAACGTCGCCGCGATGCGGTTTAACGAAGTTGTAACTAAATTTATCAACAAAGACCTGATCGCCTGTATCCACTACGCCCCTCGCAATAATGTCGCCGCTATGATAAGTCCGACCGGGGAACACGCTAAAATCATGAGTGAGCGTCTCGGGTGGCGCGTAGACAAGAAAATTTTGGTGTTCGCAGATCAGCCGTGAAAAGGTAAAGAAGAAGAGAAATTTTTTCGGCTCGATTTCAAAAACCTGATCATCTGCACGCGAGACAACGTTGATGTAATTTCGACCGAGGACAATGAACTCGCTGATCTGCCTCAGAATATTGGGCGCTGGTGCAGTGCTGGAATGGCCGATGATTCCATTTAGAGTCGGTTGCATCGAACCAGTCGGGATTTTGAAGGGTTGCAAAAAATAAGAGCGGATGCCCACCGCCACCACAATCGCCACCAAAATCACCTCACAATTCTCCCGCCAATGCGATTCCCAAGTTACCGGTGTTAGCCTGTGTAGCGTTTTATCGAGCGCATCGGCTGCCTTGTGTGTCTTCTCGTGGTCGCGCCGACGTAAGGCATCGCGGAGGTTTCCTATTCCGGCAACGATTTCTTCACGGTCTGAACCACTGAGCCGATCGTTCTTGTAGCGCAGATACTTGCGGGCATGCCGCAATAGCAGCCTGCTATGCTTAACGTGACGGGGTGTGAACATGACCTAGAAAATGACGAAGCACGAATACAGAATGACAAATGAATGACGAAGCTCGAATGAGCAAAAACTACAATGCGAGATTGCTGCTCTTTCGGATTTAGTCATTCGGATTTCCCTTCGCCATTCGTCATTCGGTATTCGTCATTTCGGTGAACGCAATTTTATCGCAAAGGAAAAGTCATTGCGCTTTTAGCACCTCATAAACGCCTTCCATTGTCCATTGTCATTCCGAGCGGAGCGAAGCGCAGTCGAGGAATCTCTCATCGCAAGAGTCATTGCGCTTTCAATACCTCAATAAACGCCTCCTGAGGAATATTGATCTTCCCGATGCTCTTCATCCGCTTCTTTCCCTCTTTTTGTTTCTCGAGCAATTTCCGCTTGCGGGTAATATCGCCGCCGTAGCATTTCGCGGTTACGTTTTTTCGCAATGCCGAAACACTCTCGCGCGCAATAATTTTCCCACCAATGGCCGCCTGGATTGCCACCTGATAAAGCTGTCGTGGGATTACTTCCTTCAATTTGGCTGCCAGCTGGCGTCCCCTCGCCTCTGCACGGCCTTTATGCACAATGGTCGAAAACGCATCGACCGGCTCACCATTCACGAGCAGATCGAGTTTTACCAATTTCGCCGAGCGATAGCCAGCATGCTCGTAATCCATCGAGCCGTAGCCGCGCGTAATGCTTTTAATCTTGTCATTAAAATCGACGAGAATTTCGTTCAGTGGTAATTCGCAATGCAACATCACGCGACGCGTATCGAGCGACTCCGTGTGTTCCATCTGGCCGCGTTTCTCGAGAATCAATTGCAGGGTGTCGCCGATGTTTTCATTCGGACAAAGCACGTATGCCTTTACAATCGGTTCCCGAATTTCCTGGATCATGCTCGGATTGGGCAAGTGCGCGGGGTTATCGATCAACAGTTTTTCGCCGCGCGTGGTCAACACTTCATAAACGACACTTGGGCTAGTGGCGATGATGTCCATGTTGTATTCGCGCCGGAGCCGTTCCTGGATAATTTCCATGTGAAGCAAACCGAGAAATCCGCAGCGAAATCCAAACCCGAGCGCGACAGAACTCTCTGGCTGATAGACAAACGCAGCATCGTTCAAGCGCAGCTTCCCGATGGCTGCCTTCAAATGTTCGAAATCGCCGGTGTTAATCGGATAGATCCCGCTGAACACCATCGGGTGAATTTCCTGGAAACCCGAGAGCGGCTCGCGCGCCGGATGGCGCTGGTCTGTGAGGGTGTCGCCGATCTTCATGTCGGCAGTCGTCTTGATGTTTGCGATGAAATAACCGACATCCCCGGGATTTAGTTTCGGCTGGACGAACATTTTTGGGGTAAACACACCCACTTCCTTGATCTCGTATCGCGCGTTGTTGCTCATCAGTGTGATCGCATGATGCGCCTCCATTGTTCCAGAAACCACACGCACGTAGCCGACCACACCGCGGTAAACATCAAACACGGAATCAAAAATCAGAGCGCGCAAGGTCTCATCAGCCGGGTTTTGCGGCGGCGGGATTCGTTTCACGATCGCCTCAAGAATTTGCTCGATGCCGATCCCCATCTTGGCGCTTGCCTCGATTGCTTCCTCCGAAGGGATCGCAAGGATTTCTTCCAGTTGTCGGCGCACCGAGCCGACATCGGCGTTTGGCAGATCGATCTTGTTGATGATCGGGATAATGGCGAGCCCTTGTTTATGCGCGAGATGCACGTTGGCGACCGTTTGCGCCTCAACACCTTGCGCCGCATCTACAACCAAGAGAGCGCCTTCGCATGCGGCGAGACTACGCGAAACTTCGTAGGCAAAATCGACATGCCCCGGAGTATCGAGCAGGTTCAGCCGATACGTTTTGCCCGACTTGCTCGTGTAACGCATCGCCACCGGATGCGCTTTGATCGTGATCCCCCGCTCCCGCTCCAGGTCCATTGAGTCGAGAAGCTGGTCCTGCTTCTCCCGCTCGTGGATCGTTCCTGTGCGCTCGAGCAATCGATCCGACAAAGTCGTCTTGCCGTGATCGATGTGCGCGATGATGCAAAAATTGCGCGTTAACTCAATCGCCATGAGAGCCGCACTATGCGAGTGGGCGGCTAGTGGGTCAATTCACCGTGAGAAGCACTTCCTTATCATTCCTAACGAAGTCAGGCCATCTTTTACTCTACCCGATTAAGAATGAGAAATGTTCTCGACTCTGCTCGACATGCCAGTTCTCAATTCTACATTAGATCGACAATATGCCGAAGTTAGTCATCAGCGGGACTGCGCATGAACTGGTAGAAGATCTGATCACGATCGGGCGCGGCCCGGACAACACTATAATCATTAACGATCCATCGGTCTCGACTTATCACGCGCAGTTACAGCTGGCCGGAGAAACTTACCGGTTGAAGGATCTCGAGTCGACCAATGGCACACGCGTCAACGGCATCCCAGTCACGGAAACGGTGCTCCACCTTGACGACCGGATTCGCTTTGGCGCAGCCGAGGCCCACTACGAACCGGACACGAGCGGATCGCAACCGTTGCCTCAGCTTGGGGAGATCAAAGCCAGAGCAGCGGAATCGAGCGCGGTACCGGTCGATTTTAGCAACGCATCCCCGTTCGCCCGCCAGAAAGGCGAGAAGGACCCCATCCGCACAGCCTTTCTTGTCGGCCTGGCGATTGTGCTGCTCGTATTTCTTGGCAGTATGATCGCAGTGCTCATGATGCACGCGCCCAGCTTGTAGTGCCCGTCTGGACCGTTGCTCGAATTAATGCGACGCTCAGAGAACGCCGCTACAGAAGACATTCCGCAATTGCCAGTCCGCGCAAAGCGCCGGATTTCATTGGCGAGATGTCTCCACCCCACTCGACATGACAAAAGCGCACAGGCGCCTCCTTCTTTTCGACATTGATGGCACGCTCATCCATTCGGGTGGCGCCGGCGTGCACGCGCTTAAATCCGCGTTTAGAGAGCGCTTCGGCATCGCCGATGACCTGCACGACATCGAAATCGCAGGTATGACCGATTCGGGCATCGTCGTCAGCATACTAAACAAGCATAAAATTCCCGCGACGAATGAAAACGTCAGCGCATTTCTGGACAGCTACGTGCATTTTCTTTCACTGGAATTGCCCCGCCGCAAAGGCAAACTGCTTCCCGGCGTGCTCGAGTTGCTTGAGAGACTAAAATCGCGACCGCATCTGGTGCTCGCGCTTCTCACTGGAAATGTATCGCGCGGAGCGCAACTCAAGCTCGAACACTATGGCGTCTGGCACTTTTTTGAGTTCGGCGCCTTTGCCGACGATCATCGGGACCGTAACCGGCTCGGGCCGTTCGCGCGCGCCCGCGCAAAGCAAAAGCATGGCCGCCAATTCTCCGCATCCGAGATCGATGTGATCGGAGATACGCCACGCGATATTGCCTGCGGCCAGGCGCTCGGCGCACGCACGATTGCCGTCGCAACCGGCACGTGGAGTCGCGATCAGCTTGCGAAATATCAGCCGGATTTCCTGATCGATGATCTTTCGAATGTAGGAGGCATAATCGATACGCTCGGATGGTGATTCATTGACGATTGAAGGGTTGAATGGAAAAATCCGCTTCACCCGGCGTTCCGGCGCCCCGTAAAGACCGTCCCAATGTGCTGCCGCTCGAAGGCGAAATCGATCTGCACGTTTCGCCTAGTGTCACCGCGGCGCTCAACGGCATGATTACGAAAAAACCGAAGCAGTTAGTGGTCGATCTTTCCCGCGTGACTTACATCGACAGCGCAGGACTGGCGACATTTATCGAAGCAATGCAAAAGGTTGAAGCCTACGGCGGCAAATTCGCGCTGTCTGGCTTACAGGAAACGGTGCGCTCGATTTTCGAAATCTCGCGGCTCGATCAGGTATTTCAGATTTTCCCGGACGTGGATGCCGCACTGGCCGCAACCTGAATCAGGATCTCTAAAGTTTGCGCAACATTCGCTGAAATGTCGAACTGCGCCGCGCGCTGCATGTTTGTCGATCTGGCGGCAGCACGCAGTGCTGCATCCGACCAGAAGCAGATAGCGTCGCGCAAGTCCCCTACGTTGTTCGCCGAATCGACGATTGATCCGTGAACCCTGTCAGCAATAATTTCACTAAAGCCATTGCTGCGAGTCGTGATTACCGGAAGGCCGCAAGCAAGTGCTTCCAAGCAGGCATTAGAAAATGGATCGTAAATCGTCGGTAGAATGAAAATGTCCGCCACCGCGTAAATGCGGACAAGATCGGCAATCTCACCAAGAAACTGGACGCGCTTTGATTTGTAAAAGCGTTGGTGTCCCCGACCGGCGACGAGCAAACGCATTTTGCGATTGTGACAAAGGGCCATCGCTGCGATCGCGAACCGCAAGCCCTTGCGTTCCCAACCTGAACCTACAAAAAGAAGTGCAATTTCATGTGGCTTTAATTTCAACTCATCACGGAATTTTTCGCGAAGCTCCGGATTGAACCGAAAATGCTCGAGTGGAATGCCGTTCCGCACGATGTCGATCTTCTCCGCGGGATAGCCATAGAAATCGACAATCTCGCTTTTGACCATCTGCGAATTGACAATGACGTGCTCGGCGCCGCGATCTGCGAAGAGAGCTTTTTCGAGCTGCAGAATGTCGCGATGCTTGCGATTCAGCCCTCGAACAAATCGTTTCAGCGGCATTTCAAATTTTCTTCTCCGAGTCAACCAGCCCCGATGGACACCATCACCTGCACGATAAACGTCGCAATTCCAGACACGCTCAAGGCTCATCAAGACGTTGCAGCGAATCTGCGGCCGCATTTGTTCCAAGTCGTTGGCAAACCCCATTACTGATCTTGACTGCAAGCGGTGGATTGCTCCAAATGGCCACTCATGTTGCGGCCATTCGTTCGTCGTAATGAGTTGCGCACCATGTCCGGCTTCGAGTAGTCGTCGCGCAAGCCGTTTTAAGTACGCTTCCGCGCCGCCGGTCTGCGAATAACCGCGGCGGACAAAACCGATGCTTAGTGTTTTTGTCATATCGACCGGAACCTTAAAATGCCTCCTGTCATTTCGACTGGAGGGGAGTGCCGTTGGAAGATGTTCCAGTGTTTAAAGGAAAGGCTGCGTCGCAAACGAAACAATGATCCCGCAGCAGCGGGAGACTTCGCTGAACATGACACAGAACGACACTTTACTTGCTTCACGTTCGCCAGAATAGTTGTAACCCGATGCCTGGTGAAACCTTAAACGCTCCTCCACCATTACGGCCTGCCTCACCCGCCCCGCGTACCTTGCCGAAACACTTACTCTACTCGATCTTCGCGCGCATCGGTGGTTCGGGTCTGGACACCGACGCATTTGAAACCTTGCGCGCGTCGTATCGAGGGGGATTTCTGGGAAAAGCAATCGCCTATGACAACCGGCAGAAGGAAATTCCCGGTTCGCTGATCCATTCTCTACGCTGGCATCCGGTGCGTCTCATCTCATTCTTTGATCGGCCTTACTATTATGGCGCGAAAAAAAAATATCTTGATTGGATCGCGTCACGGCACCTCGCGACCGGACGTTACGATTTCTTTCACAGTTGGTCGGGCGACTGTTTGCGCTCGCTTCAAGTAGCGAACCAACGCCGCATCCCTTCAATCCTCGAGATTCCAACCTGGCATCGCGATGGCGGAAAAGCGAAAGCTGATCGGCCGGAAATTGCTAAATCGACAAGCAGCGCTTGGGGGTTTGAAAACTGGAAGGCCAGATTATTGCTTGAGCGAAAGCGTTTCGTCGAAGAATACAAACTGGCGGATTTGCTGCTCGTTCTATCGGAGACAGCAGCCGACACCTTTCGCGCACGCGGTTTCCCGGAGGAGAAGCTATTTTACCTGCCTCGAGGAGTGAACGTGGAGCGCTTCAAGCCGGGTCAGCGTCTGGCGAAATTCCGTGCGGTTTTTGCCGGCGCGTTGATTAAACGCAAGGGTATTCAACATGTGCTCGAAGCATGGCATCGCCTGAATCTGCCGGAGGCCGAATTGTGGCTCGTCGGTTATGTCCACGAGGAAGCGAAGCCGCATCTCAAGCAATTCTGGCGCGATAACATTCGCGTTGTGGGATTTGTGTCTGATCCGGAGAATTATCTCAGCCAAGGCACGGTCCATGTTTTTCCGTCGCACTGGGAAGGCAGCGCCAAGGTTACCTATGAGGCGGCCGCCTGCGGTCTCCCGCAGATCACCACGCGCGAGGCGGGCGATGTAGTGCGCGATAGCGTGGAGGGAATAATCGTAAGACCGGGGGATGTTGAGGCAATCGTCGCAGCGCTCGAGCATCTACATCGGCATCCTGAAGTCGTCGAGCAGATGGGTAGTGCAGGGAGGCGCCGCGTAGTTGAAAATTTCACCTGGGACCATTTTCGGGCGCGACTGCTTGACGCTTACGAAATGGCCATGCGAATGGCGCGATAACTCTATAGCGGCGGTCTCTGACTGCCGGGCCGAAAATAATCCGGTGGCCAGAGACTGCCCCTACAGTTGCTCAGCGTGAATATTTTGCTCCTTCAACTCAAGCGGATCGGTGATCTGATTCTGACGATCCCAGCTATCGAGACTTTGCGCCGGAATTTTCCGGCCGCGCGGGTAACGCTCGTTGTTTCCAGTGAATGCGCTGCCTTGCTGCCGGCCGTCTCCAATGTCGACCGAATCTTGCTAGCGCGACGTAATTTGCGCGACCTCACCCTGTTTCTTGCCGTCGCCGGTCAGAAATTTGATTGCTGCGTCGATTTCACACGGAACGATCGCTCTGCATTTCTTGCGTTTTTGTCGGGCGCGCGAAGACGCATCGTGTCTTACCGGGTACGCGATCAGTCGAGAAGGCGGGCCCGCGTTTACAATGATTTTGTAACGGTCCGCATGCGGGACATGCACACCGTCGATTATCATCTCGCTTTACTTGGGCCGCTCGGTCTCAGCGATGTGTCCCACGCGCTGCACCTGGAATTGTCACGAACAGCATACGAAAAAGCGAATGCGCTTCGGCGCGATTGGAAGATCACTAAACCCTATGTCATTTTTCATCCGGGATCCGCGCGTCGGGAAAAATTTTGGGAGCCGCAGCGCTGGTCCGACGCAATTGATCATGTTCGATCCAATTCGCGGATTAGTGCCGTGCTCACTGGAGGGGCTTCGAGGGTCGAACAGGAACATCTTCGTGAGATCAAGAGCAAAACGCTGCAGCCAGTCGCCGATCTTTCCGAAAAAACAGATTTGCTCACCCTGGCTGCGCTGATTGGACAGGCCCGTCTCCTTGTTACGGTCGATTCCGCTCCCATGCATCTCGCGGCAGCGACGCAGACACCGCAAGTAATTCTTTTCGGCCCGACGAATCCATTTCACTGGCGACCTCGAGAGAGCCCTGCACTGATCTTGCAAGGAGAATCCACAGCCCCATTGACTGAGTTTTCGGCTGTGCGACCACGTCTGCCAATGGGCCAAATCTCGACGGATGCGGTGATCGGTGCTATGGATTCGCTGCTGTCGTCTCATGCGGCGGCACAAAGTTCATGAGCAAGAGCAAAACCACCAAAAAAAAGCTGTCATTCTGGCAGACCATTCGGGCGGTCTCGGGTCCATACCGGCGGCTTTATGGTTACGTCAAGCCGTACAAGGTGCGCTTTATACTGGGACTGTCGTTGGGTTTTGCCTTCGGCCTGGTCAATTCGCTCCTCCCGCTGGTCGTCGCCCGGGTGACAAGTACTATCTTCCACGGAGCTGCTCCCAGCCCGATGGCCTTGCGCTCGAATCTTGAAGCCCTGAACGCCGGCCCGAAAATTAATTCGATCGTTCTTATCTGTCTCGCTATACCGGCCATCATGACGGTACGGAGCCTCTGCTCGTTCGGAAATTCCTACTACATGCAGTGGGTGAGCAACAAGGTCGTCACTGATATTCGCACCCAGCTTTTCAGTAAGATGGTTCGGCATTCAATGGACTTCTTTAACAAGATGCGCTCAGGGTTTTTGATGTCGCGTATCACCAACGACACACGGGCCATGCAAATGGCATTGACCACCGTCAGCAGCGATCTTTTTAAGCAACCAGTCGCGGTCATTGGCGGAATTACTGTCCTCCTCCTGATGGATTGGAAATTCACCGTGGTGACACTAATTCTTTTCCCGGCCTGTTTGCTGCCGCTTAAAATTTATGGCCGCCGCGCGCGAAAGGCGGTGCAAAGCGAACAGGAAGGTATGGGCGAAATGGTCGTGACGATGCAGGAAACATTCGCTGGTATTCGCGTCATCAAGTCGTTTGCGCGTGAGGCGCACCAGGAAAAGGCGTTCAAGCGCAGCAACCAAATGCAGTTCTCACAGATGATGCGCATAATCAGGTCGATGGAAGCGGTCGGCCCGCTGGTTGAAACGATCGCGGCCATCGGAGTGGGTATGGCGTTGCTTTACGTTTACGCGACGAATCTGAGTGCCGGCCGGTTTTTCGGGCTGATCTCAGGAATTTTCATTCTCTACGACCCGATTAAAACGCTCAGCAAGATCCATATCGTCATGCAGCGATCGATCGCCGCGACTACGCAGATTTTCTCGATCCTTGATTCCGATCCGACCGTGCGAGACGCGCCAAACGCCGCCGTGTTGACTTCTTCGCAAGGGAGAATTGATTTTGAAAATGTAATGTTTCGCTATGCGGGCACCGTTATCAATGCGGTCAGCAACATCAATTTACGCGTCGAGCCCGGCAAAACCTACGCACTTGTGGGTGCGAGCGGCGCGGGCAAAAGCACCATTCTCTCACTGATCTTGCGCTTGTACGATCCAGCTTCCGGGGCAGTGAAAATCGATGGCCGAGATTTGCGCTCCGTCACTCAACAATCGCTGCGAGAGCAGATCGGCCTCGTCACTCAAGAGACATTTTTATTTCACGACACGATTTTCAGAAATATCCAGTTCGGACGACTCGATGCCAAGCCGGAAGAAATTTATGAAGCGGCTCACACCGCATTCGCGCACGATTTCATTATGGCGCAGCCGAAGGGCTATGAGACGCTGATTGGCGACAAAGGATGTCTCCTCTCCGGTGGCCAGCAGCAGCGCCTCGCGATTGCGCGCGCTGTCCTGAAGAATGCGCCGATCCTTCTGCTCGATGAGGCGACATCATCACTCGATTCCGAATCAGAAAGGCAAATTCAAAAGGCGCTCGAAAAACTCGCCGCCGGGCGCACTGTAATCGCAATTGCCCATCGGCTCTCCACAGTTTTATCGGCCGACCAAATCGTGGTGATGGATTGCGGCCGCATCAAGGAAATCGGCACACACTCCGAGCTGCTGGAGAAGTCCGGCTACTATCGCCGCTTGTACGACCACCAATTCAATCGTATTCAGGAAGAAAGCGCAGCCGAGCATGGTGTCCTCGTGGAAGAGCTTGTCTAAACCTTTACCAGATTCGATTTTAGTTCCCACGTAGTATCGAAGATGGCGCCACGTAATTGTATTTTGGATCCACGATTGGAAGGATTGCCCAATCGAGGTGTTAGAACTGTCAAAGATTGTTAAAAACCAAGACAGGGCTTAGAAATTGCGTTCGCTTACGATAGCGCGCGACAAATTAGCCTCTGCACCAATGCCGTTCAATATCGACCTACACACGCATTCTTTTTTTTCCGGGGACGGTATTTCCAGCCCGGAAGACTTGATTGCCGCCGCGCGCGCCAAAGGCTTGCACGGGATCGCCATCACTGATCACAACACGTGTGATGCGATCAATTATCTGCTCGAAAAAGGCTTGATGCGCTTGGACGGTTTGCCCGCCGATGATTTTCTCGTTCTCCCCGGCGTCGAGGTGACAACCGCCGATGGTCACCTTCTTTGCATCGGAGCGGAGCTTCCGTATTTGAAAGGAAAACCAGCCCGCAAAGTATGCGACATCATTCACGAACGCGGCGGGCTGGCGATTCCGCCGCATCCCTACGATCTGTTTCGCGCGGGAATCCGTCTCTCCACACTGGAAACGCTGTCCATTGATGCCATAGAAGTGTTCAATGCCGCGACCACGTTGCGCCGTTATAACCGTTACGCCTTCAAGTATGCGCAGATTCGCGGTTTGCCCATGACCGCCGCCAGCGATGCACATCACGCCGCCGCGGTCGGGACTGCTTACACGATTGTGAACACTGACGATTTTTCCGTGAAAGGCATTCTCGCGCAGATCCTCAAAAGCAATGAACTGAACCAGAAATATCAGACGCCGCGCGATAGTCTCCGCAAAACCTGGAACAACTGGCTGCGGCTCCGGCGCCGTAAAAGAATTCCCGAGCTAGCCGCCAAAGATCGCAACGGCGGTTTCTAAAAGAGGGTTTATCGTCCACATATTTCGCAGCTTTCCACGAATTACCGAGACGATAGATAACTCATCTTAAAAATCTGCGGTAATCTCTGCATAATCTGCGGATCGTGCTTTTTCGATCTTTACTTGGTCTCGATTCCAACCGCGTTTGAATGATCACACATTCGAGGAAACGCGAGAAGTCGGCGATTGATCCGTTCTCGTAATCGAGAATAAAATCGTCCGCATTGATGCGACACACTGCGGACGGTAAACGCTTCAGAATGGCGAGGCCCAGTTCAACCGGCGCACCATACGGTCCGTGGCTAGTCGGTCTCGGCGCCGCACTCTGGGGCACTGAAAGCGCGTGGCGCATCCCGCTCAACGCGCTGTTTGACGCCAAAGTGATCGTCTTTTGGGAGCACGTGCTCATCCTGATCTTGTTTCTGCCTATTCTGATCTCGCGCTTCGGCGAGATTCCTAGAATCCACGCGCGCACTTGGGGCTATCTGCTTTTCTCCGGGTTCGCCGGCTCGGCCGTCGGTACAATCTTCTTCACGCTCGCATTGAAATACGGGAACCCGACCGTCGTGAACGTCATTCTGAATATTCAGCCTGTTATTTCAACAATGGCTGCATTCCTGATCTTCGGCGACCGGCTTGCCACTCGTTTTTTTCTCTACGCCAGCATCGCGATCCTTGCCGGGATTTTCGTTTCGGTTGCACATCCGGCGTTGATCGGCGTCTCGTTTGAGCGCGCCGGGCTGAGCAAAGGCACAGGCTTCGCGCTCATTTGCGCGCTCTTCTGGGGTCTCTCGACCGTCGCAGGTCGCGGCGTCATGATTGGGATGTCGCTTCGGCTCGCCTCAAGTCTGCGCATCGTCGTCGGGCTCATCTGTATGACGCTGATCCTTTTCGCTTACGGCAAACTGCATGGCGCGGCGCTCTGGCCGGTGGCCGCGCAGGCGCATGCCACAAAGGCAATCGTCCTGCTGCTTCTGCTTGCATCGGTTTCAGGCGGCCTTCCGCTCTTGATATATTTCCAAGGACTGCACCTCACAAGAGCATCAACAGCGGGTTACTTCGAGATGATGCAGACGCTTGCCGCCGTATGTATCACGTGGGGCTTCTTTCACGCGAGCCTTCACCCCCACCAGGTCGTTGCGGCGCTCATCCTCATCGCAGCGGTAGCTATGGTACACCACGTACAACAACATATCGGGCTCTCGTAGCGAGTGCCCGATTCGCTGCGGGATCGCAGTAAGATACCTCGTCCTACAGCTTCGCGGGCACTTTCCGCGGCTTCTTTGCGCGAGACGTTTTCTCGGCGAATTCGAAGCCGATCTTTCCATTTTCGAATTTTAAGTGCGCGGAGAACGGCCGTCCCCTTTTCGAAATAAACCTTGGCAACAGATCAGTCTTGCCGGTCGTCATCAGTTTTTGCGCCTGTTCTTTTGGAATGGCGCGATGCAAAATCGTTTTGCTTAAACGGAAGGTGCACTTCTTCGGGGCAATGGTCGCGCGTTCGCAGATGTAGGCATTCTCCACCTCGAAAACCTGGCCCTCGTTGCAAACGGGACAGATGCCGATCGACTCGTGTCGTGAGGCATCGATCCTTTCCGGTGCGCCATTTCCGCCGTCGCCGAAATCGAATTCCTGTTTGAAATCTTCGCTCAGTTTTACGGTTGCGTTGAAGCGGCGTCCCATTTTGCTGCGGAATCCTTCGAGGGGACCAACGCGTCCTTGTGTGAGAAGTTGCTCAACTTCTTCGGTCTCAAATAGCCGGCCCGCCATTGTTTTCCAAATAATCAAGCCACACGACCGGCATTTAAAGGTCCGGTAATCTTCGTCGAACGGGCCGGCACCGCACTTCGGACATTTCACTTCCAGCGTTTCGAAGTCGCCACTGACGCTGTCACCTTCGAAGTTCTTTGTCTTTTCGACAATCTCGCGAGTGAATTGCCTGATCTGCGCCATGAATTCCTTGCGTTTCATCGCACCTTTGGCCATGCGCTTGAGCTTGTATTCCCACTCACCGGTCATTTCTGGAGAACAAAGCTCGGTCACCCCGATGCCACGCAACAATGTGATCAAGGCCGTGCCCTTTGCCGTCGCGATCAGGTCGCGAACCTGTCGAATGACGTAACCTTGTGAAATCAGACCCTCGATGATCGCCGCGCGGGTGGCGGGCGTACCAAGACCTTTCTCCCGCATGGCGTCGCGCAGTTCTTCGTCTTCGACCAACTTGCCCGCGCCTTCCATCGCAGAGAGCAGGGTCGCTTCGTTGAAACGCGCAGGTGGTTTCGTTTCGCTTTGCGCTACATCGACGTCGAGAACTTTCGCTCGCTCGTTGTCGGAGATTGCGACAAGTGATTGTCCGCCCTGGTCGTCAGTGGGTGCTTCGCGCCCATAAACCTCGAGCCAACCGGGCTCCTTCATAATTTTGCCTTCGCTCTTGAATGCATCCTTTTCGACGCGCGTGATGCGAGTGGTCACTTCAAATTGCGCTGCCGGGAAAAAGATGGCGATGAAACGGCGCACAATCATGTCGTAGATTTTTGCCTGCGCTTCATCGAGTCCATGCGGCGCCTGCCCACTCGGAACAATCGCAAAGTGATCGGAGATCTTTGCGTTATTGAAAATCCGCTTGGACGGTTTGACCCAACCATTATCCAGTGCTTTGCGCGCAAATTGATTGTCGATTTTGCTCAATGTCGATCGCACAGTCGGGAGATAGTCTTCAGGCAGATAGCGGGAATCAGTGCGCGGATATGTGATCACCTTGAAACGCTCGTAAAGTTGCTGCGCGATTTGCAGCGTGCGTTTTGCGCTGAACCCGCGAGCGTTCGCTTCCCGCTGCAAACTAGTGAGATCGTAGAGCAGTGGCGACGCTTGTGTTGTCGGTTTGCGTTCTTCAGTCGCGATTCCCGTTTTACCGAGAGAACGGTTCTTAATTTCGTCCGCAGCTATTTTGTCCCAAATCCGCTCGGCGCGCGCCTCTTCGTCGCCATTCTTCGCAAAATCTTCGCGAAACCATCGCCCTCGGTAGGCGCCGGCTTTAACTTCAAAATCGGCGAAGACCTCGAAGAATGTGCGCGGTTTGAAATCGTGAATCTTTTGCTCTCGCTCCGTCAGGATCGCGAGGGTGGGGGTTTGCACCCGACCAACCGGCGTCAATTGAAATCCGCCGGTTTTGTTGTTGAACGCGGTCATGGCGCGAGTGCCGTTTATTCCAACCAGCCAGTCACTTTCCGATCGACAGACCGCCGCCTTCGCCAGCGGAATCATTTCTTCATTTGAGCGCAGATGTTGAAAGGCAGACCGGATCGATTCGGCGATCATTGATTGCAACCACAAACGTTCGATCGGTTTTTTGCTACCGCTCAGCTTTACGAGATACCGGAAGATGAGCTCGCCTTCGCGCCCGGCATCGCAGGCATTAATTAAAAGATCCACATCTTTCCTTTGAATCAAGCGTTTGAGGGCGGTGAAGCGTGCCTTCGTTTTCTCAATCGGCTTCAGCTCAAACTCATCTGGAATGATCGGGAGGTTCGCGAAGCTCCATTTGCCTCGTTTGACATCCAATTCGCTCGGCAGAGCGAGTTCGACCAGATGCCCGATTGCAGACGCAATGATGTAGCGATCATTTTCAAAATGGTCGCCCTCCTTTTTAAAGTCACCGAGCGCGCGAGCGAGGTCGCTTGCGACGCTGGGTTTCTCGGCAATGACAAGTGTCTTGGACATTTGGAGATGCAACCGAAGCTTAGCTTAGCGCCAATTGCAAACTGCAAGAGGAAGACGCGGGCGAAGCCTAACCCAGTTTTACAAAGTATTTGCCGGGCAACTGCTTAACGAGCCGCTTCAGTTCGAGCCGGAGAAGAGTAGAAGAGACGATGGCGCTTGGCAAATCGCATTTGACAGCAATTTGATCGATCGGCGTCTCGGACGCATCGATCGCGTTATAGACGCGGCGTTCCTCCTCCGAAAGCGGCGGCAACGGCCGCAACGCAGCTTCCGGTGACGGTTTTGTCTCGGGAAGAAGAATTTGCAAGTCATCCAGAACGTCGCTCGCGTCCATGACCAGCTTCGCGCCTTGCTGGATAAGGCGATTCGATCCCATCGCGCTCGGCGCGTTGATGTGGCCAGGCACTGCGTAGACCGAGCGGCCCTGTTCCAGCGCCTGCGCTGCCGTGATGAGCGCACCGCTGTTCAACCCCGCTTCGACTACGAGAATGCCGTGGCTCCAACCAGAAATGATCCGATTGCGCATCGGGAAAGTTTGACGGTCTGGTTCAATCGCCATCGAGAATTCGGATACGATTGCGCCGTTTCCGGCGCGGATTTTGTCGGCCAAAGCAGCATTCTCGGGCGGATACAATTTGGCTAATCCCGAGCCAATCACCGCGATTGTGCGTCCCTTTGCAGCTAGCGCCCCCTGATGAGCGGCCGTGTCGATGCCGCGCGCAAGACCGCTGATCACAGTCAATCCCGCATAGGCAAGCTGATAAGCCAGTTTCTTCGCCGACTCCATACCGTAATGTGTAGTGCGGCGTGCGCCGATAATGCCGATGGCGTGATGGTCGCGCTCTTCCAGTTCGCCCCAAACGTAAAGCACAATTGGCGGCGCATGAATTTCCCGAAGCGACTTGGGATAGGAAGGGGATTCCTGCGTGATGACCGTCGCGCCAAATTCACGAACGCGCCCAAGCTCCGCGGCTAGATCGACTGTTGACTGCCAGTTGCTGATTTGATCGGCGACTTCGCCGCCGATTCCTTCAACTTTTCGAAGGTCATTGCGTTTCGCGGCGAGGATTTGTTGCGGCTCTTTAAAAACCTGCAGCAACTTCCGCAACCGCACCGGTCCAACGGTCGGCAGCATATTGAGCGCGATGCAAGCTTCGGTCGCGTTCATATGCAGAGCTAGTGCGAGCGTCCCCGGTTGCGACTCTATCTAAACCGCAAGCCAGAGGCTCGCGCCACGCTAAAAGGGAATTTCGTCGTCGTCTGGCTCGGCTGGCGCAGGTGATTTGGGCGGGGGCGCGCTGGTTTTGGTAGCCGGGCCTGTTTGTCGATCGTTTCCCGTGGTCTCGGCGGCAGCGCCGGCGCCAGCCGGCCGGCTGCCTAGCAACTGCATGCTCTCGCCCACCACTCGCAGCCTGGTTCGTTTTTGCCCAGTCTGCTTGTCATCCCACGTGTCCATTTGCAGGCGGCCTTCGATGAAGACCGGTCTGCCTTTTTTTAAATATTCTCCGGCGATCTCTGCTAGGCGCGCCCAGAGGACAACATCGACATAGGTAACTTCCTCGCGTTTTTCTCCGCTATCGGTTGTGTAAATGCGATTCACAGCGATGCCGAGATCGCAGACCGCGCTGCCCTTGGGCGTGTAGCGCACCTCCGGGTCGCGGGTGAGGTTCCCGAGCAGGATGACTTTGTTGAAGCTGGCCATACCCCCGGTTATACCGAAATTATTTTGCCTTCGCCAACTTTTTCAGTGGCTTCTCTCTCTTTTCGGTGAGGCGTTGGTAGTTCTGGAGATAAATCTCCGGATCGAGGTTAAATTTCGAGCGCAATTTCCCAATCAGCTGAGGATCGGCACTGAAGACAAAGTTCACATAGTATCCAGCATCGAGCGGCCCGGCCACATACGAAAACTGGCGCTTGTCCATTTTTTGCACGTGTTCGATTTGCGCGCCTTCTTTTTGAAAGTCGGATTCCAATCGATCGATGATCTCTTTGATGGTGTCTTCTTTCCCCTGTGAGTTCAACACGAGCAGCGCTTCATAACGGTTCTTCATGATTCTTCAGTCTTGTTGAACGTGTTCATCGCGGAATTGAGCCCATTGTCAATCGCGCATTTCGCAGCCTGCACTGCGCGATCGATTGTCGATCTAACGGTCGGCTTTTCCTCTTCAAAGAACCGGCTCAATACATAATCAACCGATCCTTCGTGGGGTGCCTCGCCGATACCAATGCGCAAGCGCGGGATCTCCTCGGTGCCGAATTGCATAATGATTGATTCAAGACCGTTGTGGCTGCCCGATCCACCGCGGCTTCGCAACCGGAGGCGGCCAAGCGGCAGAGCAAGATCGTCGAGCACGACGAGAATTTCGCGCGGCTCGATTTCATAAAACTGCGTGATGGTCAAAAGTGGGTAGCCGCTCCGATTCATGAAGCTCATCGGCTTCACCAGAAGCACAGCACCGCATTTCGCCGACAACGCATCCCACTTTGTCGATTTCTCCCACGTCGATCCAAACTGCGCTGCAAATTGATCGACAACCATGAACCCGATGTTGTGACGCGTGGCAGCGTATTCCGGGCCGGGATTTCCAAGACCGGCGACCAACCGAATTGGTTTTTCTTTCACGGCCGCGAAATCGGAAATGGATTACTTCTTTTGCTCTTTTTCCTTGGGAATCTTTTCTTTTGCAGCCGCGGGAGCGGCCGCTTCGCCTTCTTCCTTCTTCTCGGTGATAACTTCCGGTCCCGCAGCATCAGCTTCGGCTTCGGCGACAACGGGCTCTTCTTCGACAACCGGCGCCAGGACAGAAAATGCCGTCAAGTCGACTGGCACCTTTGCTGTGACTCCCGAAGGAAGTTGAATGTCGCGAACGTGAATGGAATCGCCGATGTTCAACTGCGAGATGTCCACGGTAATCCGATCGGGCAAATCCCGCGGCAGACATTCAATTGTGAGCGCGCGCAAGCTCTGTTCGAGCAAGCCCCCGAAGTTTTTGACGCCATTGGCGGTGCCGATCGGCTCGAGGGGAACCTCCGCTTGAATTGTCTCGTCCATCGAGATGGCGTGAAAATCGACATGACGAATGTCGCCACCTACGGGTGAGTGTTGCACTTCCTGAACAAGAGCTGTGCGACTGGATTTTTCGCCGGCGATCTCAAGCTCTACTAAAACGTTTTCTCCAGAAGCGTGGCTCATCATTGTGTTAATGTCTCGGGCGGCGACTTGCAATGGCTGCGCCTTATCTTTACCGCCGTAAATGACGGCTGGGATAATTCCGCGCGCCTTCAACTTGCGCACGGCGGAGCGTCCCACGCTCGTCCGCAGCTCTGCTTTTAATTTAACTTGTTTTGCCATTTGGTCCGTTCTCGATGTTGAACAGCGACGAGACGGACTCGTCGTTATGAATCCGCTTTATGCCTTCCCCGAGAAGCTCGGAGACGCATAGCACCGTCGTCTTAAATCCTTCTACGGTGCGCACAGGCGTGCTGTTGGTCGTTACTAGTTCCGCGATTTTCGATTTTTGCAAGCGTTGGATCGCCATATCGACAAGCACAGCGTGCGAAACCCCCGCGTAAATCTTCAAGGCGCCGCGTTTCTTTAGGAGTTCAGCCGCGGAGGTCAATGTGCCTGCCGTCTCGGTAAGATCGTCGATTAGGAGCACGTCGTGGTCTTCCACCTCACCGATCAGGTACAATGCCTCGGTCTCGGTGGCGCTGCGGCGTTCCTTTGCCACAATTGCGAGATTTGCGCCGAGTGCTTCTGCGTACGCCGAAGCCATTTTGAGTCCACCGAGGTCGGGAGAAACCACCACCGTTTTTCTCGTTAGCTGTTGTCGCAGATATTTAATCAACACCGGGAGGGAATAGAGGTGATCGACGGGAATGTCGAAGAAACCCTGCACCTGCTGTGCATGGAGGTCCATCGTCAGCACGCGGCTTACGCCAGCGGCATGCAGCAGGTTCGCGACGAGTTTCGCCGTAATCGGCACGCGTGGCTGGTCCTTACGGTCCTGACGCGCGTATCCAAAAAAAGGAATAACCGCCGTGATCCGATCCGCACTGGCGCGCCGCGCGGCGTCCACCATGATGAGCAACTCCATCAGGTGTTCGTTAGTAGGCGGGCAGGTCGGTTGAATGATGAAAACATCATGGCCGCGAATGTTTTCCTCGATCTTGACGTACGTCTCGCCATCGGGAAACGAACTGATTGTTGCCTGACCAAGCGGTACCCCGATGTATTTGCAAATACGCTCGGCCAACTCCCGGTTGGCGGAGCCGCTGAAAACCTTCAATTCTGGCTGAAGTGCGAACATGGAGGAAAGGGCGGTAAGTTAGGCGTACGAGATCGGCCTTGGCAATGTTCAAAACTTGCCAACGGCGATTTCTTTCGCGAATAATCTTATGCTCTGGATTTCCAAGATGAATGCTGACACCATCCGAGTCGAACGTCCCACGACGAACTCAAAGCTCTTCGCGCATACGCGTTGGGATGCTATTCCTGCGCTCGCCGGCCTTTTTCATCTCGCATATTTCCTGGCGCTATTCTTTCTCTACCCCCGTGCACCGCTTTGGGTAATGCTGATTCTCGGATTCATTTACTCATTGATGGTCAACGCGAACATCAATGGTATCGGCCACAATTTCATTCACAACCCCTTCTTCCGCTCAACATTGCTTAACCGTTTGTTTGGAGTCACTCAGTCGATCGCGTGTTGCTTCTCCCAGACCTTCTACGATGCCGTCCATATGCAGCATCACAAAGGGAATGCCGACCGGCCGGATGAAAAGGGAGAGACGATTGATTGGATTTCCATTTACAAACACGGTCACGATGGTGAACCGGAAAGTCCGTGGAGTTATGTTTTACTCAGTTTCTTCCGCGACGATATCGGCGCGATTCGGAGGGAACTGCGTAAACGTGGCAAGAAGGAATTAATCTGGGGAAATATTGAGCTGGCCGCTTTCGCGACCACGCTCTTTGTGATGTTCCTGTTTAACTGGCGCTACGTCATCTTCTATTTCCTGCCGTTTTTCTATCTTGGCCACTGCTTCAGTTACTTGAACGGTTATTATCGCCATTATGGGGCGAATCCTGACAAACCGATCGCCTGGGGTGTGAGCAGTTATGGCAAAATCTACAACTGGCTCTTCTTCTACAACGGGTATCATGCCGAGCACCACTTCCGGCCAAAAGTTCACTGGACAAAAATGGAGGCATTTCGGCATCAGATCACCGATCTGCAAAAACGGGAAGGCGTTCGCACAATCAAACGCGCACACATGCTCGGCTTTCTGGATTCTAGTCTGCCAAAGCGGAAGACAGGCGTCACGCCTGTCACGGCAGACACGCCCCTGGCATGTCGCAACGAATCGATAGGCTAGGAAGCCTGTCTGCCGTAACAGTCGAGGACGGCTATGTTCCAAAACTTGCGCGGAGTTTCTCTTTTTTCGCTGCGCAGTCTTCCTGCAGCCGCCGAATCTCCGAGGCGAGCTGTTTCTCGAGTGACTCCGCTTCCTCGGAATTGCCGGCATTTTGTGCTTTGCGAATCTGATCTTTCAAGAAAACTTCCTTTTCGGCGATCTTCGCCCGATAAGTGGAATCGACTTCCGCGATTTCCTTTTTCTGGGCTTCGGTGAGCGAAATTGACGGCGACGCTTTCTCAAGCCGTTCCATCGCCAGTTCGTAGGCTGATTTCATTTTTGCATCCTCCTGTTCGCGCTCGCAATCGAACTCAAAAACCGTCGCGGATTGCGTTCGCGAAATCAATTCCTAAGTTAGTTTCTCGATGTCTTCACGAATTCAACTTCTCAGTCTGGATTTCGACGGGACGCTCGTTTCGCGCGTTGGCGAACCGGTTCTCGATGCGCAGTGCATGGAACTGATTCGCGAATTGCAAGACGCTGGCGCGGTCTGGGCAATTAATACTGGCCGCTCTGTCGATCTGCTCGAATCTGGTTTGACGGATTTCTCATTCCCGATCCGCCCAGACTTCATCCTCACGACCGAACGTGACGTTTTTCGTCCCGCGCGAAATGGAGACAAATGGGAAGCGTTCGGCGATTGGAACGAACGCTGTGCGCGCGATCACGGCGAGTTATTCAGCGCGGCAGAACCGATCCTGGCCGACGTGGTGGACTTCGTGACGCAAAAAACAAAAGCCCGTCTCATTTACAATTCGGAAGGTCTTGAAGGCTTGGTGGCAGAGAATGACGGGGAAATGAACCGGATTACCCAATTTATCGAGCAAGCGGGAGCCAAGCACCCGAAGCTGGATTACCAACGAAACACGGTTTATCTGCGATTTTGCCATGCCGACTACCACAAAGGAGCGTCGCTCGCTGAGCTCGCGCGCTTAATCAAAGTCCAGCGCGAAAACATCTTCGCGGCGGGAGACCATCACAATGACGTCTCGATGTTGGATGGAAAATTCGCTGCCATGCCGTCGTGTCCGGCAAATGCGATTGCGGAAGTGAAAACCGCTGTCCGCGCGGCTGGCGGTTACGTCGCCGAGAACCCGCATGGCGCGGGTGTTTACGAGGCTCTGATGCATTTCCTAAACGGCGCGTTAAAGCGTTGAAGCGTTCAACCGTTCAAGCGGCGCGGCGGTTTTGCTTCCGCTTCAACCCTTCAACGCTTTAACGTTACCCGCCGTCGCCAACGCCAGCTGCGCATTGGCCTCAAATTTTCCGGCAAAGCGATTGGTCATGTAAGTCAAAAGCAGCACCCAAAAGGAGAGCGCGAGTCCGAACAGCGGAAATTGGAGCGCGAGGGGTAACGAATAGATGATCGCCATGAGCGGAATCCAGACCGCCCACGTGGCCAGCAGCGTCGGAATGATTTTGTCGCGGTAATGTCTCCACGTGAAAAGGTCGCAAGCAGGCCCCATCGAAATACCGCTGTTCTTCCACTCGTAAGTGAGCACGCCGAACGGGGCGGCGAAAAATGGATTGTAACCGAATTGATCGACACAAATTTTAGCGCAAACGACCGGCAGCGTCACTACGTCGCCGAGCCAGGCCGCTTCGCTTCGGTACAAAAGATCGACAAGTGAACCATCAAATCCCCAGACCGGAACCGTAAAAAGCAAATTGCGAAGGTTCCGCGAATTTGGGCGTCCGCATTGAAAGAAAAGAATTAAAAAGATTTCCGGAATCAGCGCGCCGGCGGTGATTGACGCGGCGATAACAAAGACCAAGCCATGCGTACGCTTGTAATCGGCTAGTTGATTCAACGCCGAAAATGCCGCGTGATTTGTGTAATAAGCGATCAACAACGCAAGCATTATCCCTTGAATGATGAGCGCCGGGACCGCATTCGCACGTGCAGCTTCCCAACCGATCATGAGCGGGGTCCGCGATTTCTGCATCGACGCAGATACTTCTCCGCGTCCCGAGGCGATCAAGCAAAATCCCGCAGCTGACCGAAGCAGCCGATTATGAAACAAAGTTCCGGTCGCGACCGTCGTAGATTACCAATGAACGGTCGCGCTCGATCCGGCTGCCCCGGGAGTAAGAGATCCCTCGTCAGAAACTCTTTCGCCCGGGACAGTGGCTCCTGATTGCAAACTGGGCTGCCCCGTAATCCCTTCGTCGCGGGAGGCGCAGGCGGAGATCAGAGAAGCGACTGCCAAAAGCAATACAACGGAAGTCGCGAGGCGTTTCATCGGGGAAACTTAACCTCCATTTTGGTTATCTCTAGCTCAAATTGCCTTCGTCTGACCGCGAGAGCTTGCTAACTAAATTGCCCTTGTTTGATGTCGGTTCGGCTGCTCGGTAAGTTTCACCGTGGCGAACGCGGCGAAAATCGATATCAAATCTCTCCTGTTTAACGAGATCCAAGAGGAGCTCTGCGAACAGGGACAGCCCTCTTATCGCGCCGGGCAAATCACAGACTGGCTTTACACAAAGCGAGTGGAGTCCTTTGAAAGGATGACTGATCTCCCGGACCAACTGCGGACACGCTTGGCAAAGCACTTCGCTTTCGATCGATTGGAGGTCGTGCGTGTTCTCGGTTCGCGCGACACGACGCGAAAATTTCTTTTTCGTTTAGCGGACGGGGATCTGATCGAATCAGTTTTAATTCCGGCGTCACCCGCCCTTTATGGCGCAAAGTCGGATCGTAGAACAATCTGCATTTCGACCCAGGTCGGTTGCGCTTACGGATGCAAATTTTGCGCGAGCGGCTTGGAGGGGTTCTCTCGAAATCTGCGCACGAGCGAAATCGTCGATCAGATCTTGGTGGTCGAGCGCGACACCGCCGAGAAGATCGACAACGTCGTTTTCATGGGAATGGGCGAACCGCTCGCAAACTTGCAGAACGTGATGCGCGCGATTCAAATTATCAACGCGCCGTGGGGTCTCAGTATCGGCGCGCGGCACATCACCGTTTCGACAAGTGGTCTTGCCCCGCAAATTCGTAAACTGGCCGATGAGCCGCTGCAAATTCGTCTCGCAATCTCTCTGCACGGCGCGACGGACAAAGTGCGCAATCAAATCATGCCGATCAATCGCCGTTACAACATCGAGACCTTGCTTTCAGCTTGCGACTACTATGCTGCGCGCAAAAAGCAGCGGCTCACGTTCGAATACATCTTGATCGCGGGCGTGAACGACTCCGACGAGCAAGCACGTCTTCTTTCTCGCCATGCGTGCCGCCTCTCTGCAAAAGTAAATCTCATCCCCTACAATTCAGTCGAAGGTTTGCCGTGGTCACGGCCGTCGCGCAATCGACAGGAAAAGTTCTTGTCAATCTTACGCGCGCACGGAGTTGCCGCGACACTGCGCCGTGAGAAAGGCCACGATATCGAGGCAGCCTGCGGGCAATTGCGGTTGCAAAGCAAACGGGAGGACCGGCAGTAGACGATTACTGCACAGCCGCGGTCATGCAAAAGTGCTGAGAGCCTCGTGCACGCCGGCGATCGCCATCCCACCTTCGCCAACAGCAGCGGCGCAACGCTTCACCGATCCGGAGCGCACATCGCCCGCCGCAAAAATACCTGGGCAGCTTGTCTCCAGCGGACTCGGCGGACGTTTGCTCTCCGTCCATGCTGGCGCATGGGCAACTGCGGATCCGGTCTTAATAAAGCCTTTCTCATCGCGTTCGATCTCGCGCGGCAGCCAATCTGTGCAGGGCGTCGCACCAATCATGGAAAAGACCGCTGGCGTTTGCGCCACACGGCGCTCGCGCGTCTCCGTATTCTCCAACTCGACCGCTTCGAGCATTTTGTTACCGCCCATTCTTCGAATCTCAGTGTGGCGCAAGAGCTCGATGCTTTGGTGCACCAGCACACGCCGCGAGAGATAGCTCGACATGCTTTTTGAAACGTCGTCGCCGCGAATGACCAGCAACACTTTCGCCGCTCCTTCCGCGAGAAACATGGCGGCCTGTCCAGCCGAATTGCCGCCGCCGGCGACGATGACTGTTTGTCCGCGGCAGAGCTGACCTTCGAGAGCAGTTGCGGCATAATAAACGCCCGAGCTCTCGAACTGCTCGCGACCGTCTGCATCCAATCGCCGGTAATCTGCACCAGTCGCAATGAGGAGACATTTCGCTCGCAGGGTGCAAAGGCAACCCTCGACTTGAAGGCTCGCGCGATATTCCTCGCCGTCGTGATAATCGAGCGAAAGTGCCTGCGCTGGCGTGGGAAATTTTGCGCCGAACCGGTAGGCCTGAAGCTGCGCGCGATAAGTCAAATCGCCCCTGCTGATTCCAGTTGGAAAGCCGAAAAAGTTTTCGATCAAAGAAGAGGAACCAGCCTGTCCTCCGGGCGCGTAACTTTCCAGAACCACCGTATTCAATCCTTCCGACGCCGCGTAAACCGCTGCCGCAAGGCCTGCCGGACCCGCGCCGACAATGGTCAAGTCGCAGGTAATTTCGCTTTCGCCCTCGTGCGCTAACGGCCGAAGCAAACCAGCAACTTGTGCAACTTCGCGCAAAGATGGCCGGCGCAGTGGGGCGCCGGTCGCAGTGATGAGCGCGCGCAGATCGCGAGTCGTTAGATGGAGCCGACTGCAAAGCTACTGGCCCTGCGAACTCTCAAATTCGATGAGGCGATGCGGGATATGATTCTTGTCGAGAAAATCATGGAGCTGATGTCCCTCCCGCGTACGACCCAACGCGATGACGCGCAGCCCAGCGAACTCGCGGTCGCGCCGAAGTCGCCGCCGGCGCATGATAACTGCGCTGACAATAGGCTCACCCAAACTAGGCAGTTCGGCGAGCGCGCGCCGGACTTCGACCGCCGGAACTTCCAGAATTTCGGCCTCTTCAGACTTCACACGCGAAGTGGCCAGCACGGAGGTCCCTTGTAACATCGCAACGTCACCGATGAAATCGCGCTCCCTGCCAGTGGCGAGAATTTGTTCCCTGCCTTCACGCGCTTCGAAGACTTCGATTTCGCCGCGCAGGATAACTGTTAGACCGAGATCGCGCTGCCCCGCTTTGAAAACGAACTCGCCACGTCTCAGCGTGCGTCGCTTTCCCAAAGGCTCGAGCAGCCCAAGTTGGCGATCATCGAGTTTCGGAAAGGCGATGCTCTCCGTATCGCGGTAAAACTGCTCGTCTTTATCTTCTTCAGTCATCACATCGATTGCGTGGACAAATCCTCGAGCGGTCGAATGGTCAGGGTGTAGTTTACGCGAAAACCTACGACTCGGTCAAAACGACGGCGACGGGCCGCAAAAACGATCGTTAGTCGGTGCGAAACCTTTTGCGCGCGAAGAGAAGCTAACGTTTAGTCAAACATGGCCGGCTACGAGGGTGGGTCCGAACACATGTGGGATGAGTACGACTGGGAGCGTTTTCTCCAACAGCAGGATCAGAAAACCGAAAAGTACATGCAATTGCTGGAAACATACCTTGATGATCCGCAGCGCGACGAAATCATTGCTCGTGAAATGGGTTGGACCCAATTGTTGGACGCGAAGGATTGGAGCGCGGAGGTCGACGCGCTGCTCGACGAAGATGTCGCCGACGAGGACGATTTCGGCACGGAGAAGGCAGCTAGATTAGGCGAGACGTTTGAGGAGCATAGCCTGTATCGCGCCGCCTTTGCCCTGACGATTTGGATCGACCAGCTGTTCGATCAAAGCGCGCTGCTTCAAAACGAACCGATAGCGGTGAGGCTGGCGACGCATTCTGCACTAGCTAGCGCCAAGCTGGCCGCGGCCTTGAGCGGCGACAATTTCGATGAAATCGGGATGACGATCGCGTACTTAAAGCGCGCCTTGAAGGCGATCACGATTTCGATGGACGCGGCGGCGCAACTTCGAAAGCTTTCGGATCTGATTAGCCTGGCCCAGCATGCGGTGCTGCAACAGCGGCTCTTTCAGGTGCGCGATGGCATTATCACCCTGATGGGTGAATATCGTAGCGAATGGCGTCGCCGTTTCGGCTCCGAAGGCTTTCGGAGTTGAATGAAATAGGGCCGGTTCCGTCCAATCATGCAAACGGAAGCGACTCTGGCTCAGGCCGATGTGTCGGAATTGGACTTGGTGAAACGATGCCAGGCCGGTGACACCGAAGCATTCGACGAGCTGGTAACTCGTTACCGGACACGAATTTTCGGCATGATTTATAACATGGTCCATAGTGAGCAGGATGCCTGGGACCTGGCTCAGGATAGCTTTGTGAAAGCGTGGAAATCGATTAAACGTTTTCGCGGGCACTCATCGTTTTACACTTGGATTTATCGGATCGTCATGAACGTGACGATCGATTGGTTGCGGAAAAAGCAGGTAAAGGGCGGGAGCGAGTTCGACGACGCCATCCACTTAAAGGAAATCGACCCGGCATCCAAAACGCTGCCGAAAGCGGATGCATTGCCTTACGAGAAAATGGAGCAGAGCGAGATCCGGGGGAGGATCGACAACGCAATTGCCCAGCTGTCGCCCGAGCATCGTGCCGTCATTTTGATGAAGGAAATTGAAGAAATGCAATATCACGAAATTGCAGAAATGCTCGGCTGCTCGATCGGCACAGTGATGTCTCGCCTGTTTTATGCGCGTAAGAAACTGCAAAATTTGCTGAGGGATGTTTATGAGAACATTTGAAGAAAAGTGGACTGCATGGCTGGACGGCGAGCTCAGCGGAAAGGAGCTAACCGAATTCGAAGCTTCGCTTCCGGACAAGCCTGCCGCTGAAGCCGAGAAAGCAGACGCGAAAAAACTTGGCGCTCTTTTGAAACGGGAAATCGGCGCGCGCGATCTGGCGAATGAGGAATTCTTCAGCCATCAACTGCGCGAGAGAATCGCACAAGACAGTAGCAGGCCATCTCGGGAGAGCGATAGCGAGGTTTCCACGTGGTGGACGATTCGCCGGCTGCTGTGGACGGGAACCGCGTCGCTCGCTGTCTTTTTGGTTTTTGCGATTTTCGTCATGCGCGACAAGAACCCGGCTGAACCGTCACAATATCTCACGGAAATTCTAAACGCGCGCGTTGATCCGGTCGTAAGCCCAAATGCGACTATTTCGATGTTCGAGGCAAAAGAAGACCGCGTAACGGTTCTCTGGACGGAGGGATTACAGTCGCTGCCGGCCGATTACGCGGCGAAATAACTGCTCATGGGTCGGTCGCTCGCGCTTGTCGTCGCTGTTAGCGCGCTGCTTATGAGCGCATCACCAAAGTTGCAGGGCGCGGAGACAGTTTGGAGCGGACTCGTTATCGCCGAAAATGTCGCGCAACCGCAACCGATTCCGTCAGAATTGACTCGGATCGAGGGGTCCCTGAAGAAACTTTTTGGTTACAATCAATTTCAAGTCATTGGCCAGTCGCGCAAGACACTCAAGACCGGCCAGGAAGATTGGCTCGCAACCAGTAAATTTTTTGGGTTGCATGTGGATGCGCGTGGTGAGAGCGAAGCCGGTTACGTTTTAAACTTGAAACTTTACAAGGAGAAAGAGCTCCTGCTCGAGACTGACGCGAAATTAAGTAAGCGCAGCCCGCTCGTGATCAAAGGTCCGCAGATCGGAAGTGGGCAATTACTGTTGGTGCTCGTTGTGCAGTGAATGCTAGGTCCCTGTAGAGGCAGGCGTGTCGGCTGCTTCACAAAGGTTGCAGATGCAATCTTCGGCACAGGTTGTTTAGTGCGGAAAATGCGCACGCCGCTTCTTTTTTTCATTAGTCTATTTTTCATTATGCTCCGCCCCACCATACATGCAGAAAAACCGTTCGAGTTCTCAGCTACGCCGGGAAAACTGCCGAAAGAGGTCATCCCATTAGAATATTGCGTCCGGATTGTCCCAGACATCGACAGGTTTACGTTCACTGGAACCGAAACGGTCAAACTGAGCGTTCGCAGCCCGGTTCGTCAGCTTGTGCTGAATACGCTCGACCTTAAAATCACAGACGCGTCTCTCGATAGCAAGGCGTTGCCCGACTCCGCAATTACGATCGACAAGAAGAACGAACTGCTCACCCTGGCGCTGCCATCAGACGTTGCAACTGGCGACCACACGCTCGCGCTGAGCTTTGCGGGCAAGATCAATCAACAAGGGCAGGGACTATTTTACATGCCTTACCAGGAGCAAGGCAGTGGGGCGAAAAAGGTCATGCTTGGAACGCAATTTGAAGCCACCGATGCTCGCCGATTTTTTCCTTGCTGGGACGAACCGGTTTTTCGTGCGCATTTTCAACTGACGACAGTTGTGCCGGAAAACTGGCTCGCCGTCTCGAACATGCCGATCGAGAGCGAGAAAGCAGCGACTGGCGGAAAGGAAGTGCACTTTGCCGCGACTCCGCCGATGTCGAGTTATCTCAATGTGTTCGTCGCAGGCGAACTCGATCTCATCGAATCGCGAAGTGGACCTACACAGCTTCGCGTGATCGCAACGAAAGGCAAAGCGGAAATGGGCCGCTACGCGCTCGAGGCAACGGCGCAGATTCTGAAATATTACAACGATTATTTCGGTGTGCCCTATCCCTTCCCGAAGCTTGATCAAATCGCTCTTCCCGGCGGGTTTGGCGGCGCGATGGAAAACTGGGGCGGAATTACCTATTTCGAGTCGGCACTTCTTTTTGATCCGAAAAATTCCTCTGCGGAGACAAAGCAAAACATCTATGAGGTGCTCGCGCACGAGATGGCGCATCAATGGTTTGGCGACCTCGTGACGATGGCTTGGTGGGACAACTTGTGGCTCAATGAAGGGTTCGCTTCCTGGATGGGCACGAAGTGCAGCGCGCATTTCAATCCGCAATGGGAGGTCTGGCTGCGAAGAAATCTTCCGCGCGATCCTACGCGACGTGTCGGTATCGCTAAGGAGCAGGCGATGGAAGGTGACGCAAGATCGACAACCCATCCGATTCAGCAGCCCATCGCGACCGAGGCTGAAGCCAACAGCGCTTTCGATGATATCACCTACAAAAAGGGCCAGTCATTTTTGCGAATGCTGGAGAGCTTTCTAGGCGAAGATGTTTTCCGCGAGGGAATTCGCCAGTATATCGCCAAGCACAAATATTCGAACTCCACGACTGCAGACTTGTGGGACGCGCTTTCGGAAGCGTCAAAGAAACCTGTGGGGGAAATCGCTGCCGGTTGGACGGAACAGCCAGGTTTTCCGGTCGTGAAAGTTAAGCGAGAAGAAGATGGCAAGGTCTCGCTTAAGCAGGAACGTTTCACGGTCAATTTCAAGAACGCGGCGCCGCTCGAGTGGAAAATCCCACTAACTTATTTGATTGTTGGCGGAGTTCCCGGGACTTTGCTAATGACCGGCAAGACGGACAAACTGCAAAACATTCCCGCAGATCGAGCCCTCAAATTAAACGTAAATGGTGCTGGAAATTATCGCGTCGAATACGACGAATCCTCATGGAATTTATTGCTTCAGGCTCTGCCGAATCTGGGGGTTGAAGATCGCGTAAACCTACTGAGCGATGCATGGGCACTTGTCCAAGCCAATCGCGCGCCGGTCTCACTGTATTTCGGATTGGTGGCAAAATTGCCTGCATCGACCGAGCTCGCGGAGCGTGAGCAGCTCATCAACGTGCTGGATTTTGTTAACCAGCTCCTCATCGGCAGCCCGGAACGGGAGAAATTTCAGAGTTACGCGCGATCACTCTTGCGTCCCACGTTTGAGACGCTTGGCTGGGAGCCAAAGGCGGGCGAACCGCCTTCCGCCGGAAACTTGCGTGCGAGCTTGGTGACAGCGCTGGGAGATTTTGACGATCAAGAAATTATTGCGGGCTGTCGTGAACGTTTTGCGAAATATCTCACAGGTCCGCACTCGCTCGCACCCGATCTGCGTCCGGCAGTTTTCGCAATAGTAGGCCGCTACGCCGACGACAAGACTTGGAACCAGCTTCACGAGCTTGGTTTGAAGACGACAAGCGTCGAAGAAACGCAAAATTATTACAACGCGCTGGCTGGCGCGATCGATTCCAAACTGGTGAAGAGAACGCTTCCCATTGCGCTTACCGATGAGCTGCCAACCAGCCGTGCAATATTTCTTGTTTCGAAGGTCGCGCATGATAGCGATCACCCGGACATGGCGTGGGCTTTTGCGAAGGCGAATATGAAAGCGTTGCTCGCCAAGACCGATGCACTCGGAGCGAATAGGTATGCGCCCAGTCTGTTCACCTTCTTCTCGGAAGATTCGCGCGCGACTGAGCTGAAGACGTACGCACATACCAATTTACCCGCGGAAAGTGCGCCGGAAGTCGCCAAAGCAGTGGATGAAATTCAATTCCGCTCGGAGTTCAAAGCGCGTCTCGCGGGGCAATTGAGCGCCTGGATCGATAATCAAGGCAAAACGCGATAAGCATGCGAAACGGTTTTTGAGGGCGCGTTGTTCTGACGATAGCCCAGCGTTTTTGGCGCTGGGCTATTATGTATAAAGACAAATCTCGGTCTCTGCTGATTCCGCATTATCCACGTTAACTCCTATTGCGCCTGTTCGTTCTGGGGCGTGACCCACAGGCGCATCGGAATCATGGATGACTCGACAAAACCATGTCGGCGGAAAAACTCCTGCGCGATGTTTTCCGGTCGATCGGTCAACAACGTGATGCGGAGAAAATTCTTCTGCTTCGCGAAATCGATCGCGTGTTGCAGGAGTTTTGAACCATAGCCGTGGCCTTGGTACTCTTTGTGGATCACCAGGTCCTCAAGCAAAATGACGAAACCGCCCTCGGCCGTGCTGATAGTAAAAAGCAAGTTGATCATTCCCACAATGGCGCCGTCGCGCCGGAGCACGAAAACGCGCCCGCGGCTTGGTTGTTCGAAAATCAACCGCAAACCACGAAGCTGTTTTTGCTTGTCCGGGCGAAAGTCGCCTTCCTGAGTAAACAACTCGCCGAGCATTTCGGACAATTCATCCAAGTCGGCCTCGGTTGCCGGCTCGATTACGACATTTTCACTCATTGTTTGTACCGCTTATTTCAAAAAATGGAGACGCTGGCAATCTCCGAATAGAGATCGACAATCACGTCACGGTGATCAATTGACAATGCTGCTCTCGTTCCTAGTGTAACCGCTCTCAAATCGCGTCGAAGCTATTTTTCGGTTTTATGAAACGCACATACCAGCCATCGAAGCGAACACGCAAGCACCAGCATGGATTTCGCGCCCGCATGAAGACGAAAGGCGGCCGGGCCGTATTAGCACGCCGACGCCGGCGTGGCCGCAAGCGCTTGCTTCCAAAAGGCGTCGAGAGGCATTACGCGCGGCATACTCAGGCGTAACTGCGCGTTGCGAACGCACGATCTGGACGGAAATTTTGTGCGTCGGCGTGCGGTTTTCCTAGGAATCGAAGGTCGAGAATCTAAATTCTGGAAATTGCAAACGCACCGTTAGTTCAATTGGCAGAGCAAGTGACTCTTAACCACAGTTGTAACGGTGCAACGATGGGACGTTAGCGAAAACGGCACCGATCCAATGGCGTCCCAAAAACGAGACGACCAGTTCCCAATCACGGAACAACTACGGCGCGTCTTTCTCACGAATTGCATCGCAATAATTTTATGATGAGTAACTTACGGCGGACGCTCATTTCATGGCATGCGGGGTGCATAGACCGTTGGTGTTAACAAAACTAATATTATGAACAACCAATTCGAATCAACTTACGCTCTCTTAGTACGCTCCGAAGAAAAGGGCCGCGGCATTCTTGAGACTCTAGTTTACGTGATTTTCCTTCTCGGTGTCGTTTTGTCGATCTGGCAGTTCGCGCAGACTCCAGTGAAAATCTCTGCACCCGGACTTGAGCCATGCGTAGCTTGCCACACTACTACAACGCAGCTCCGTCCAGGGAGCTGATACGGTCAGCTGAATTAAAGCGACTGAGCCGGTCCTAACATCATTGTCGTGAATGAAATTTATTACGCGATTCGGCAGTTTGTAAGAAATCCCAGCTTTACACTCATCGCGATCTTCGCGCTTGCGTTGGGGATTGGCGCCAATACGGCGATCTTCAGCGTCGTCAACGCGATGCTGTTGAGGCCGCTGCCTTATCCCGATCAAGATAAACTGATCGTGCTGCGGGAGCGTTCGAATACGTTTGAGCGGGGCGCTGTTGGCTATATGAACTGGCTCGATTGGCGCGCGGCGCAGCGAAGCTTCACCGATGTTGCACTTGTTAGGCGTGAAGGATTTAACTTTTCAGTCAGCGGCGGCGGCGGCGCGCCCGAACGCGTCCGCGGACTGCGCGCCAGTTCGGGTTTTCTTTCGGTACTGGGACTAAAACCGCGGATCGGCCGCGACCTCACTGCTGCCGAAGATGTCACAGGCGCTCCGAATGTTGCGTTGATCAGCGAAAATTTGTGGCATCAGAGTTTCGGCGGTTCTCCGTCGGTGCTCGGGCGCCGTGCCATGATCGACGGACTATTACGCGAAATCGTCGGCGTGTTCCCGGTGGAGCTCCAGTTCGGCCGAGATCCAGACGTAATACTGCCGTTAAGCGAGATCGTGAAAGATCCGGGCATGCAGAGCCGAGACAATCACCAGGCCTTCTGGGGTGTCGGTCGCCTTAAACCTGGAGTGACGCTCGCACAGGCGACCAGCGATCTCAACGCAATCGCCATCGATCTTGAGAAAAAATATCCTGATACCAATACAGGCCGCCGCGTTACAATGCGCACCCTGTTTGAGACTACTGTGGGCGATTACCGCGCCAGCTTAAACCTGTTACTCGCGGCCGTCGGCTGCGTGCTCTTAATTGCTTGTGCGAACGTTGCGAACCTGCAGCTTGCCCGGGCGCTGGCCCGTGGGAAAGAAATGGCCGTGCGAGCCGCGCTTGGGGCAAGTCGTTGGGCGCTCGCGCGACAACTATTTGTCGAAACCACGTTGCTGGCGGTTATCGGCGCAGCCGTCGGAGTTTTGTTTGCGCTTTGGAGCATGGATGCAATTCTCGCGCTGACGCCGCCAAGCGTACCACGATTTCATCAAGCGAATATCGATGTGGGTGTGCTGATCTTTACCGCCTTCGCGGCGTTGTCGGCGGGAGTTCTCGTCGGGGTCTGGCCAGCGTGGCGAATTTCGCACGCCGCTTCTATCTCGCTCGCGTTGCACGAAGGGGGCGGCCGCGCATCGAGCGATGGCGCGGGAAGACAGCGCATGCGGTCCAGCTTGGTGATTACGCAAGTTGCACTCGCAATCATCTTACTCGCCAGCTCCGGACTGACGTTGAAGAGTTTTTGGCATGCGCAGAACGCTCCGCTCGGGTTCGATCCGCACGGCGTCGTGAACATTACGATTTCGTTGTCCGACGCAAAGTACAGGAAGGATGAACAGAAGAACGCGTTCTGGACGCAGTTGCTCGAGCGCGTGCAGAGGCTTTCTGGCGTGGAAGCGGCGGCGATCAGTGCCAACAGTCCATTCGACGACCACGAAGATGACAGCTACTTCCATATCATTGGGACACCGCCAATTCCACCTGGGGAAGCCCCGTCGGCTGAAGTCAGTCAGATTTCTCCCGATTACTTTCGGGTGATGGGTATGCCCATTCTGCGCGGTCGTAGTTTCGGAGCGGAGGACCCGCCTGGTGCAAAAAGACATCCACGCTCGATCATTATCGATGAATCATTCGCGCAGAGATATTTCGCGGGGAAGGATCCAATCGGGCAGCATATCGACGACAACGAGACGCTCGATAAAACCGCACCTCCGATGACGATTGTCGGAGTCGTGCCGCGAACACGAAATGAAGCGCCAGGTGAATTCAACACTGAGGCGGTGCATATGGTAGAGGAATACTTATTGGCGTCGCAGGACCCACAGAGCTCAAATAATCTGCACATTCGCACGAACCTGCGCGACATCGGACCGCTTGTTGCTGCGGTGAAGCGCGAAGTACACGCGCTCGATCCGGATCAGCCGATCGGGCAGGTTTCAACTATGGACGAGAGCATCGCGTCCAGCCTCGTCACGCGCCGGCTCACGATGGTGTTGTTAAGCGCATTCGCTGTCCTCGCGCTTGTGCTGGCCTCTGTTGGCCTTTATGGCGTGATGGCACTTACCGTCACTCAACGCACCCGTGAACTTGGCATCCGAATGGCACTCGGCGCCGCGCGACCGAGCATTTTTCGGCTAGTGCTGGCACATGGTATGTCGCTGATGGGAGTAGGGACGGTATTGGGCCTCATCGGCGCGCTGGCTGTGGGCCGCGCGTTGATGTCGCTGCTCTATAATGTGGGAGCGTTTGACGCCGGCGCTGTTATCACTGCAGTGCTCGCACTTTTAGCGGTCGCGCTCTTGGCCTGCTGCCTTCCTGCGCGGCGCGCCACGAAGGTCGATCCAATCGTCGCCTTGCGCGCCGAATAATCGCTATGAACAACATTCGCTACGCTCTGCGATCACTTGTTAAGCAACCGCTGTTGACCGGGATTGTAATTCTCACTTTCGCGCTCGGGATCGGGGCAAACACCGCGGTCTTCACGGTTTTGAATGCGGTTATCTTGCGGCCGTTACCGTTCAAGCAGCCGCAGAATCTCGTGGCTTTGGGCGAATATGACCTCCGCGAGAAAGCCGACCCTGGAACGAACATTAATTCAATTTCTTATCCGGACTTTGTCGATTGGCGCGCGGAAAACCGCGTATTCGACAGCGTCGCTGTTTACACAAATCAAAGCGTCACGACACTCACGAATGGAAAGGAGGCCGCGCATGTCCAGGGCGAGGCCGTTTCGACCAATCTGTTTTCCTTACTCGGTGTTCAACCGATGCTCGGACGCACATTTTCGCCTAACGAAGATGGGCCTGGAAATCACGTTGTCATTTTGAGTCACGGTTTGTGGCAACAGCGGTTTGGCGGCAATCCAAACATCATTGGCCAATCTCTCACGCTCGACGGCCAGCAATTTCAAGTAATCGGCATTATGCCTCCGCGATTTTCTTTTCCCATTAGCGCGGTCTCACCCGAGCTCTGGGTCACAATGTCGATCTTGCGCGAGTCGAAAGACGGCTCGCAACCGATGACCGAGCAGCGCGGCAACGATTTTCTCGGATGCATCGCGCGATTGAAACCGAACATCTCGTTGCAACAGGCGCAGGCGAACATCAACACGATCAGCGCAGCTCTGCGCCAGCAATATCCCGATTCGAACACAAATGTCGGCGCGAAAGTTTTGCCGCAGTTAAATGCGATGATTGGCGGAACGCGCTCGGCATTGTTCATGTTATGCGCGATGGCTTGTTGTGTTCTGCTGGTCGCGTGCGTGAATGTGGCGAACCTGCTGCTGGCTCGTTCGCTCTCCCGCAATAAAGAGATCAGTATCCGGGCCGCGCTCGGCGCCGGACGCTGGCACATTATTAAACAATTGCTTAGCGAGAGCATTCTGCTCGGCGCGCTCGGCGGTTTCGCCGGATTTCTCGTCGCGATCTGGAGCATCGATGCGCTGAAATCTTTTTTACCATCGAGCATTCCGCGCATCGATGAAGTGTCGCCGGATGTGCGTGTGCTCGCGTTTACTGCGCTCGTTAGTTTGGGCGTTGGAATTGTTGCCGGTTTGCTGCCGGCATGCCGGGCATCGCATACAAATCTGGCCGGTTCTCTAAATGAAAGCTCGCGCGGCTCAAGCGAAGGCGCGCGCGGTCGCCGCACACGCTCTGCGCTCGTAGTCGTCGAGATCGTGCTTGCTCTTGTCCTGCTCGCGAGCGCGGTATTACTCGTCGAAAGTTTCGTTCGTTTGCAAAACGTTCGGCCCGGCTTCGATCCGGCAGATGTGATGACCGCGCGAGTTGCGTTGCCGGACGCAATTTATGGCAAGCCGCAGCAAGCAGCGGAGTTTTACAGGAAGCTGCTGGTGCGCATTTCGACTTTGCCGGGTGTCAACGCTGCCGCGGCCGCGTGGTGGGTGCCGCTGAGCGGAAGCGAAATCACCTTCAACTTCGATGTCGAAGAACGTCCGCTGCCAAAAGGTCAACAGCCACTCGCGCAGGTCAACGCGGTCACGGCTGACTATTTCAAGACAATCCGCGTTTCATTGTTGCGGGGTCGCGTCTTCACCGAGCAAGATAACCAAACCGCACCGCCGGTGGCGATCGTTTCCGAAAGTTTCGCCAAGAAGTTTTTTCCAACCGAAGATCCGATTGGCAAACGAATAACACCGAACGGATCAGTTGATGCCGGCGATCCACCAGTGCGCGAAATCGTCGGCGTCGTTGCCGACATGCATTTGATAAGCCTGCGCATGGCGCCGAAACCGCAAATCTATCTTCCGGAGCAACAGTTTGCGATCCCGGGAATGTCGATCTTCGTGCGGACGCAAATCGATCCGCAGTCGTTAACTGCCGCTCTGCGGCAAGCGGCGAGCGAGATTGATAAAGACGTACCAATCTATCGGCCGCGGCTTCTTTCCGAGTATCGTTCGCAGTCAATTGCGCAACCGCGACTCAACGCAACGATCGTGGGACTGTTTGCCGCGATCGCGCTGTTGCTTGCCGCTGCAGGAATTTTCGGCGTGATGAGTTACTCCGTTACACAACGAACGCAAGAGATCGGCATTCGGCTCGCACTAGGCGCCCAGCGCGGAGACGTGCTGCGGTTAATTGTTAGGCAAGGCATGCGCGTCGTCGTGCTCGGTTTGGCATTCGGATTTGTCGGAGTCTTTGTGTTCGGTCGTCTGCTCCAAAGCCTCTTATTCGGCGTCCGCGCCACGGATCTACCGGTAATATTTGGCGTCGTGATTCTTCTCGCTAGCGTGGCTTTTATTGCCTGCTGGTTGCCTGCATTGCGCGCGTCGCGAGTCGATCCGGTCGTAGCGTTACGCACTGAGTGATAATCACGTTTATCTTCATGCAATTGACACCGCGGCCGAAACGCGGTTGAGAGGTAAGCGTGGCGAGAGTCTTAATCGCGGATGATCAGCGCGACGTGCTCGAAGCGCTGCGCATTCTACTCAAAGGCGAAGGCCACCAAACCGATTCCGTCACTTCGCTGGCCGGCATCTTCAATGCCCTGGAGAAAAAAGATTACGCGCTTTTGATGATGGACCTCAACTACACGCGCGACACGACGTCGGGTCAGGAAGGTCTTGAAATCATCCCGAAGATTCAGGCAATCGATAGCACTTTGCCGATCGTGGTCATGACGGCCTGGGCAACGATCGATCTTGCGGTAGAGGCGATGAAACGTGGCGCGCGCGATTTCGTCCCAAAACCGTGGGACAATGAGCGATTGCTGGCAATTGTTCGGACGCAGATCGAACTGGCAGGCGCTTTGCGCCGCGGCCGCCAACTGGAGGCGGAAAATCAGCTACTCCGTGGCAGCGCACCGAATCTCATCGCGGAATCCCCCGCCATGCGTCCGGTAATCGAAATGATCTCACAGGTTGCACCATCTGACGCAAACGTGCTTATCACGGGAGAAAACGGCACCGGAAAAGGACTGGTGGCGCAAGCGCTCCACTCGCTCTCGCCACGCGGCGCCAAATCGATGATCACGGTAAACATGGGCGGTCTGTCCGAGACGCTTTTCGAGAGCGAACTGTTTGGACATGTCAAGGGAGCATTCACCGACGCTAAAAGCGATCGAGCCGGCCGATTCGAGCTGGCAGATGAAAGCACACTGTTCATGGACGAAATCGCAAACATTCCGCTCAACCAGCAAGCCAAGTTGTTGCGCGTAATCGAAACCGGTGAATTTGAGCGGGTCGGCTCCTCAAAGACTTTGCACGCAAATGTGCGAATCATTTCCGCGACCAACGCGAACCTGCATGATGAAGTCGCGGCCGGTCGCTTTCGTCAGGACCTCCTCTTTCGGTTAAATACAATTGAAATTGCCTTGCCTGCATTGCGTGACCGCCGAGACGACATCATGCTGTTGGCGAACCACTTTCTGCGTCAGCACGCGCAGCGTTATCGGAAGCAAATCGCCGGCTTCGACGAAACGGCCCGGGAACGCCTCCTGCAACACTCGTTTCCAGGCAATGTCCGCGAGCTCGATCATGTCATCGAGCGCGCCGTCCTGATGACGCGCGGTCCTCACCTCAAAGCAGCAGATCTGGGACTAACGACTGGTCGCGATGATTTGGGCACCCTCGAAGCTATGAGTCTCGAGGAAGTCGAGGCTTTCCTGATCAAGAAAGCGCTGGCGCGAAACGATGGAAACGCCCGCAAAGCCGCGGAAGCCCTGGGTTTGAGTCGGAGCGCGTTTTACCGTCGGCTTCAGCACTATGGGCTCTGATAATTTCGAGCTTCACGTTTCGGTCCGAGCAGGACTGACATTTATCGAATTCCGAGCCCAATGAAGCGCGTCTCGAGAAATCAACGTCGCCTTTCACTCGAGAATCGACTGACCTGGCTCGCCTTCGGAGCTGCTGCGCCGGCCGCTGTTATCGCGCTCATCATTCTCTGGTCAGGCGATTACAGCGCCAAGGTGCAGTGGACGCTTACCATCTTCATCTTCGGCTGCTTTGTGGGATTCATCTCCAGTGCGCGCGAACACCTTATCCGTCCACTGCAAACAATGACGAATCTTTTGGCGGCTTTACGCGAGGGAGATTATTCAATTCGTGCGCGCGGTGCGCGGGAAAACGATGCTCTAGGTGAAGCACTTCTCGAAGTCAATTTGCTCGGCGAAACACTGCGTGTACAACGCCTCGGCGCATTCGAAGCCACAGCGCTGCTGCGCACGATCATGGCTGAAATCGATGTCGCGGTGTTCACTTTCGATCCTGGCCGCCGCTTGCGTCTGGTGAATCGGGCTGGCGAACATTTGCTCGGACGGCCAATGGACAAATTGCTTGGTCGAAGCGCAGAGGAGCTCGAGCTCGCGGTTTGTTTGGATTCAAATGAAGATGCGCCGCTCACGTTGAATTTTCCTGGAGCATCTGGGCGGTGGGGTATTCGACGAAGCACTTTTCGCGAGCGCGGTTTACCCCATGAGCTACTCGTACTCACCGATCTGAGTCGCACCCTGCGCGAAGAGGAACGCCGGGCGTGGCAACGTCTCGTTCGCGTGCTCGGACACGAAATGAACAACTCGTTGGCGCCGATCAAATCGATTGCGGCGAGTTTGGAGACACTTCTGCGACGCCAGCCGCGGCCAGCCGATTGGCAGGACGATGCGCGCAGCGGTTTGAAATCAATTGCTGCAAGGGCGGACGCGCTGAGCCGTTTCATGGAAGCGTATGCAAGGCTTGCGCGATTGCCCCCGCCGCAAAAGGAAGATGTCGATCTTGGCGAACTCGCCCGGCGTGTTGTGAATTTGGAGCCGCGCCTGCGCGTGGATCTGTTGCCTGGCCCGGAAGCAAGAATCAGTGTCGACGCCGCACAGATTGAACAAGCTTTGATCAATCTGGTGCACAACGCGGTCGATGCATCACTCGAAACCGGCGGCGGCGTCTCGATGGGCTGGCGTCCAAATGAAGATTGCGTCGAAGTCTTTATCGACGACGAAGGTCCCGGAATAATGAACCCGACCAATTTGTTCGTTCCGTTTTTCACGACCAAACCCGAAGGATCCGGTATTGGCTTGGCACTAAGCCGCCAGATTGCGGAAGCACACGGTGGTTCGTTAAGCGTTAATAATAGGACCGATCACAGTGGTGCAGAAGCAGTTCTTCGTTTGCCGCGCTAATGCGACTTCACTCGTCCCAAAAGCGGGACAGAAGAATCCCACAAGCGAGGCTATATGCGTAACCTCGCTTTTTACAATTCGACTATAAGCGGCTTCATTTAAGCCACTTGTGATTCTGTTTTGCACGATGGCACGGACATTGCAATAGAGGCGCATAAACATAGAAAGTTTGAGATGAAACCTTCACAGCTCACCGAGATCGGCTCCCGCGAGCAAAGAATAAGCCGTCGATTCCCGATCACACATTATAATTATCAATCGGTCGGATTTCACGGTTTCAATACCCACTGCACGGGAACGTCTCGCTCATCATTTGCCGAGATCAGCCGCGATTATTTCAAAGCTGAAGCGCGTCGTGGCTTTGTCATCGAAGCTCTTTTGTTCGCCGTGATTACTGCAACCGCCTTGCCTGTAATCTTGGATTGCGGTCGTGCTCTTCTCGGATTTCTGCAGGCCACAAATGGCATGTAGTGTGGAAATTCAACCCCCAATGACAAATCCCGAAAGAAAAGCGGAGAGTACAATTGTGAGACCCACTGGTTTCACTTCAAATCTTTCCGCCATGGACATTCCCCGCCCGGATGTTGCCGCCAGGAAGCGTAAACGCCGGATCATCACGATTTCGGCAATCACACTTGGAGTAATTCTAACCACGATCGGCTTGTCGCGATTGAAACCGGCGGTGCCAAGTATCGATCGCTCGACGGTCTGGATCGACACAGTTAAACGCGGGCCGATGGTCCGTCAGGTGCGCGGGCTCGGGACGCTCGTTCCTGAAGATATTCGCTGGATTGCGGTGAACACGGAAGGTCGCGTGGAAAAAATAATTATCTGGCCTGGTACGCATGTGGAACCGGACTCGGTCATTTTGGAATTGAGCAGCCCTGAACTGGAGCAAGCCGCTCACGACGCCGAGCTGCAAGCGACAGCGGCAGAGGCGGAATTAACTACCTTGCGGGCGACCCTGCAGCGTGAGCTGCTCGAGCAGGAGGCAACTACCGCGAAAGCGAAGTCTGATTACCAGCAGGCGAAAATGGAACGCGAAACCAACGATCAGTTAGCCAAGAACGGCTTGATCGCCGAGCTCCAATACAAGACCTCGAAAGTGAAAGAGGCGGAGTTGGCAAACCGGAATGAGATCGAACAGAAGCGACTCAACTTTGCGCATGACTCCATTGATCCGCAGCTGGCGTCCAAACAGGCGGCAGTCGATCAAGCCAAACAGCTTGCCAAGTTAAAAGCGGATCAGGTCGAAGCGCTGCACGTGCGCGCTGGGATGTCTGGCGTCCTGCAGCAATTGCCCGTGCAAATCGGACAGCGCGTGAAAGTCGGTGATAACCTGGCGCGCGTCGCAGACCCAACGAAACTGAAAGCCCAGGTCAAAATTGCTGAGACGCAGGCGAAAGATATTCAGATCGATCAGAAAGCGGTGATCGACACACGCAACGGAGTTGTGGACGGCCACGTAATCCGAGTCGACCCGGCCGTAGAACAAGGAACCGTCACTGTTGATGTTGCCATTGATGGGGAGCTGCCGAAGGGCGCACGTCCGGATTTGACTGTCGATGGGACGATCGAGCTCGAGCGTTTGAATGATGTTATTTATGTCGGCCGGCCAGCTTTTGGGCAGGAGAACAACACGGTCGGCGTTTTCAAACTCGTCGCCGGCAGTAACGAAGCTGTTCGCACGCCGGTCAAACTGGGCAAGAGCTCGGTCAACACGATTGAAATTGTGAACGGTCTCCAGCCTGGCGACCAAGTGATTTTATCCGACACCAGCGCGTGGGATTCCCGCGAACGCATTCGATTGAATTAATCGTTCAATACGCCCAGCAATTCCCAATCATCAATCAGAAATCAACAATCAAAATACGAACATGAACAACGGCTCAACCCCTCTCATTCATCTTGAGAATGTAACTAAAGTTTTCCTCACGGACGAAGTGGAGACCCATGCGCTTTCGGGCATTCATCTCGACATCCGACCCGGCGAATATGTTTCCATCGCCGGCCCGTCCGGTTGCGGCAAATCGACATTACTGTCTATCCTGGGGCTGCTCGATACGCCATCCGATGGAAGTTATTCGCTCAAAGGCCACGAAGTAGCGAATCTCTCCTTCCCCGATCGCGCCCGCATTCGCAACCGCGAGATCGGCTTTATCTTCCAAAGTTTCAACCTGATCGGCGACCTGACCGTTTATGAAAACGTCGAGCTGCCATTGACTTACCGCGGCATGAGTGCGCAAGAGCGCAAAAAATTTGTGACGGAAGCATTAGAGCGCGTCGGAATGGGACATCGCGGCAAACATTTGCCCAGCCAACTGTCGGGCGGTCAGCAGCAGCGCGTCGCAGTTGCGCGCGCGCTTGCTGGCAGGCCGGCTATTCTGCTGGCAGACGAGCCGACCGGCAATCTCGATTCGCGCAACGGCGAAGCCGTTATGGAGCTCTTAAAAGAATTGCACGCCGTCGGCGCAACCATCTGCATGGTGACCCACGACGAGCGCTTTGCCCAACACGCTGATCGCACGGTTCACTTATTCGACGGTCGAGTCGTAGAAGATCGAATCGCCGCCTAACGAAAGTCGAGAAATGCAAGCGCTTTGGCAGGACATCCGCTACGGCGCACGTATGCTGCTTAAGCAGCGGGGCTTCACGCTGATTGCTATCGCGGCGCTTGCCCTCAGTATCGGTGCGAACACTGCGATCTTCAGCGCCGTCAACACGCTTTTGCTGCGGCCGCTGCCGGTTGAAAATATCGATCGATTAGTTTTCAGCGTCGCTTTGCGAGAAGGGTTTGATCCTTTCGGATCATCATTTTTAGAGTACGCAGCCTATCGGGACCGGAGCCATTCTTTCGTCAGCAGCGGCATGGCAACACAGCGTTCATTTAATCTGATCGGACGCGGGGAACCGGAACGTGTGCGAGGCGCCGCGGTAATGACGGATTACCTGATGACGTTGGGTGTTCAACCGGTGATCGGTCGTACATTTTCACCCGAAGAAGATCGACCCGGCGGACCACCAGTGGCGCTCATCAGCTATGGCCTTTGGCAAAAACATTTTGCCGGCAGTACCGCCGCGATCAGCCAATCGCTCAACCTCGACGGCCAAAGTTACAACATTCTCGGCGTGATGCCCCCCGGATTCGATCTTCCGGGCGCCGCTGAAATTTGGATACCGCTTCAGGTTAACATTGACACTTTGCCCTTGCCGGAACGCGCGGTACCGAGAGCCGAAGTCGTCGCGCGACTAAAACCGGGCGTCGGTTTGAAGCAGGCGGATGCGGAATTGAAGGCGATTGCCCACCAGTTAGAGCAAGAGTATCCCAATTTTCGCCGCGGTTGGAGCGTGAGAGTTGTCTCACTACGTCAGGAATTACTCGGCGACTTGGAGGGCCACGTTCGCAAGGCGTTGTTCGCACTGATGGCCGGCGTTGGATTCCTGCTCCTGATCTGTTGTGCGAACGTGGCGAATCTGCAATTGGCGCGCGGTATCGCGCGCGAACGAGAATTTGCGATTCGGCTCGCGCTCGGCGCTGGACGCTGGTGCCTCGTTAGGCAACTTCTCACTGAAAGCGTCCTTTTAGCGTTGGTCGGCGGCATCGCTGGGTTGCTTCTGGCAAAGTGGTTGCTGCCGGTTCTAGCCGCGCTGAATCCGATCCAGGGAATCTCTTTTGCCGCGTTTTTCCATAATTTCGAAATCGATCAGCGCGTCTTGGCATTTGCACTTTTTGTAACGCTTCTTACTGGTATCGCCTTCGGATTGCTTCCCGCTCTCAGGGCCGCCGGTGCGCACGAGTTGATGCCGCGAATCAAACTGGGCGATCAACGCAGCGGGGGCGCTATTTCCGGACGTCGCTGGTTCAACGCGTTTATTGTGGCCGAGATCGCCATCGCGCTAACGCTATTGATTTGCGGTGGATTGATGATGCAAAGCTTCCAGCGGCTGCAACATCTCGATCTGGGTTTCCGTCCGGACAATCTCCTCACCATGAAAATGGTGTTGCCAGATTCGAAATATTCGCAATATCGCCAGCGCATCGCGTTTACCGACGAAGTGCTCGAACGAGTCCGCGCTTTGCCTGGCGTGGTGTCGACTGGAACGACGACGAACATTCCGCTGGAGCGCGAAATTGCTTACGACGCCGTTTTCAAGGTCGAGGGTCGTCCTCCGGCAAACCCGAACGACGTTCCTATCACTTCGCATCGGGTTGTCAGTCCAGGCTACCTCGAAGCGCTGGGCGTTATGTTGCTCAAGGGACGATTGATCGATAAGAATGATCGGGCCGAAAGCCTGCCCGTTGTCGTCGTCAGCGAGGAGTTCGCGCGTCAAGCGTGGCCGGGAGAGGACGTCATTGGCAAACGAGTCCGGCGCGTTCGTGCCGGTCAAACCTTTCCCTGGATGACCGTGGTTGGCGTCGTCAGGAACGTGAAGGAAGATCTTTTCAATTATCGGATCAACCGGCCGGTTTGGTACGTGCCTTACGCGCAGGTCGAAAACAATTTTCCAGTCAATCTTGTCGTGCGCGCGACAGTCGATCCAACGTCTCTAACCGCGGCGATGCGCAACGCTGTCCGACGTGTCGAACCCGATCAACCGGTCTCAGACATCATGACAATGAATACCAACCTAAGCGGCGTCCTAGTTACCGAACGTTTTGGCTCCGTTCTAATGGGAACGCTTGCGGTTTCGGGCTTGCTCCTCGCTTCTATTGGCCTCTATGGCGTAATGGCTTACGCGGTGAGACAGCGAACAGGCGAAATTGGCCTTCGCGTTGCGCTCGGTGCACAGCGGAAACATGTCCTTGCCCTGATCATGGGCGACGGCATCAAGTTGACTTTGTCAGGGGTGGCCATTGGATTGATTGCAGCCTGGAGCACAACGCGGCTTCTCGTTAGTTTGCTTTTCGGTCTGAGCGCGACCGATGTCGCTACGTTCGGCGCGATCTCTCTTCTTCTTGGTTTGGTCGGACTGTTCGCTTGTTATTTACCGGCACGGACCGCGATGCGGTTAGATCCCGTCCAAGCGCTCCGTTACGAATGAGACTCATATGATCAAGGCGACGCTTCCCACAGATGATTCAGGATTTTAAATTTGCTTTCCGGCAGCTTTTCAAAGCGCCGGCGTTTACGGTTGCGGCCGCAACCGTGCTTGCGCTCGGCATTGGCGCGAACACCGCCGTGTTCAGCCTGGTGAACACGCTTTTCTTTGCCCCGCCTGCTTACGCCAAACCGCACGAAGTGGTGCAGCTTTTTTCCCAGGACAAGAAGGATCCGAAAAAATTTCGCGGTTTTTCTTATCCTACTTATCTCGACATCCGGGAGCAGAACACGGTCTTCAGCGATGCAATGAGTTTTAATCTCGCGATGATCGGTCTCGGCCAGAAAGGCGATACCCGCCGCGCGTTCGCCGCCATCGTCAGCTCGAACTATTTCTCCGTGCTCGGTGTCCCGCTGGCGCAAGGCCGCGCGTTTCTGCCGGAAGAGGAAACGCCCGGCCGCAACACGGCGGTCGCGATCGTCAGTTACGGATACTGGCAGAAGCACGACCTCGATCCAAGGGTGCTCGGCTCGCAGTTACTCGTCAACGGCCGGCCGTTCACGATCGTCGGAATCACGCCAAAGGGTTTCGTGGGCACGATGCAAGTTTTGTCGCCGAAGGTTTGGTTGCCGATGAGTGTTTACGATCAGGTTGCGAACGATTTTGAGGCCGAGAACAAGTCCAAGATTGACGATCGCAAAGGAACGCAGTTGCGCATCATGGGCCGGCTTAAACCTGGAATGACCGCGGCCGCGGCCAAGCCTGCGATCGAAGGGCTGGCGGCCAATTTAGAAAAAGCCTACCCCGTCGAGCAAAAGAATCAGACATTCCTGACCGCTCCGGTGTCGCGTAATTCGGTAAGTAACAATCCCACAGCCGAGAACGGGATAAAAGTCATCGCGCCATTGCTGCTTGGGATGGCGGTGGTGGTGTTGCTAGTCGCATGCCTCAACCTGGCTAACATGCTGCTCGCACGCGGGACCGCGCGCCGCAAAGAAATTGCGATCCGTCTCGCGCTCGGGGGCAGCCGTTGGCGGATCGTGCGCCAGCTTCTCACCGAAGGGTTTGCGCTGGCGATGCTTGGCGGCGCAGGTGGACTCGTTCTTGGACTCTGGTCGTCGGATTTGCTGGTCGCCTCGATGCGCAAGCTGATGCCGCTCGACATAGTTTGGTTGAGCGGCCCAAACCCCGCAATTTTGGCGGCGACGTTTGGATTTTGCCTGCTCGGCACGCTTATGTTTGCGCTCGGGCCGGCTTTGAAAATTTCGCGCAGCGCGGTCGTGACCGATCTGAAGGAACATGCCGGGGAAGATGTGGCGCCTCGGCGTTGGAAATTTTTACCGCGCCACCCGCTTGTCGTCGTGCAAATCGCCTTCTCGCTCGCGCTTATTACCGCGGCGGCCTTGTTTATTCGTGGTGCAGGCAAAGCCGCGTCCGTCGACACCGGACTAAGACCGGGCGCAAGTTATCTTCTGGAAGTTGATGCGAGTCTGGCCGGTTACGAGCCGAAACGCGCGCAAGAACTTTATCGCAATTTGAACGCCAGATTGGCGGCGTTGCCGGGCGTGAAGTACGCGAGCATCTGTTCAATCGTTCCGTTCGGGATGTTTGAGTTAAGCAGGAAAGTGCAGCGCGCCGGTTTCAATCTCCCTCCCGACGCCAGGCCGGCCACTGCCGCCGACGGGCTTGCTTTCGATGTCTCGTGGAACAGCGTCGGCGCAGATTATTTTTCAACCGTTGGCTTGCCCGTGGTTCGTGGTCGCGCATTCACCGAAGCGGAGGCGACCCAGCCCGGTCCGAAGGTGGCGATTATTGACGAAGTTTTGGCAAAGAAACTCTGGCCGGATGCGGACGCGCTTGGACAACGCATTCAATATGCGGCGGCAAATGCCCCGTCAGCCCAGGGCGGCGGAGGCGCCCATGCTGGAGGGAGCGCCGATTTGGATGAAGGCCAGAAGCAGGAGACGATCGAAATAGTTGGTATCGTGCCGGCGACGCGCCATGCGCTCTTCGAAAAGGAGCCCGCGGGCGGGATTTATTTGCCGTTCGCGCGCGGATTCCAAAGCGACGTTTCCTTTATCGTTCGGTTTCATTCGCTCCCACCCGGAAACGAATCCACCACGGCCGATTTGGTCCGTCGCACCGTGCGCGATGTCGATCCTTCAATCCCGATCATTTCGTTAAGAACGTTCGCCCAGCATCTTGATGCGAACTTGGACCTCTGGCTTGTGCGCGCTGGCGCGGCGTTGTTCTCCATCTTTGGGGGACTTGCCCTTGGTCTGGCCGTGGTTGGTCTCTACGGAGTCAAAGCTTATTCGGTCGCGCGGCGAACACGTGAGATCGGGATCCGCATGGCGCTTGGCGCAAAGCCAGCCGCGGTCTTGCGATTGATCATGGGCGAAGGCTCAGTCATGCTTCTTAGCGGCATCGCCTTTGGCCTTCTTCTCGCTGCCGCGACTGGAAAAATACTCAGCGGAATCTTGTACGAGGTTGGCGCACTCGATCCGATTGCCTTTACCGCTGCGCCTGTGTTGCTTGCCATTGCCGCCCTCGTCGCAACCTGGTTGCCGGCGCATCGCGCCGCGCGATTGAACCCGGTCGAGGCGCTCCGGTACGAATGAGACTCATATGATCAAGCTGCGACACATCGAACGTTTTTATCCGCTGGCCAAAGGAAAATTCTTTTATGTCCTGCGTGACATCAACATCGACATCGAAGAAGGCGAATTTGTTTCGATCATGGGCCCGTCCGGCGCCGGGAAATCCTCGCTCCTTTACATTCTTGGAATGCACGATTATGGCTGGAGCGGCGAATATTTTCTTGGCCGCACCGCGGTCCATCATCTCAAGGCAAAAGAACGCGCCGCGCTACGAAACGAACAGATCGGATTCGTTTTTCAGCAATATCATCTCCTCGATGATCTGACCGTTTACGAAAATCTCGAGATCCCGCTCTCGTATCGGAAAGTGAGCAGGAGCGAACGCGCGGCGATTGTCGCCGACACACTAGACCGTTTTCAAATCGTCGGGAAAAAGGATTTGTACCCAAGCCAGCTATCTGGCGGACAACAACAGTTGGTTGGTGTAGCGCGCGCGATCATTTCCAATCCGAAGCTGCTCCTCGCCGACGAGCCGACTGGAAATCTTCATTCCAGCCAAGGCGAAGAAATCATGAATTTGTTCAAAAAATTAAATGCCGATGGGACAACCATCGTGCAGGTGACACATTCCGAAAAGAACGCCGGCTACGGCAATCGCGTCATCCAACTCCGCGACGGCTGGATTGTGGAAGGCAACAAGAGGTAAATTTGTATGATTCTGGATTCGTTTCGTCAGGATGTGCGCATCGGTCTCCGTGTTTTGTTCAAGGAGAAATCGTTCTGTTTTCTGGCGGTGCTCGTTCTCGGCCTCGGCATCGGCGGTGCGACCACACAATTCACCGTGGTCAACGCGATCGTCTTGCGCGGGTTTTCATTTCCGCATCCCGAGCAGTTGATGAGCGTGGGGTTGATCGATCCCAAGGCCAGCGCGCCGAACAATAATTTCGGCTTCGGCGTTATTCCTTCGGCTCAGGATTACGAAGATTTGCGCAATGCCCAGCAATCGTTCTCGCAAATGGCGGCCTATCTCAGCGGATCAACAATCAACGTGACCTACAAAAACAATCCGCAGCGTTATACCGGCGCCTATGTGACCGAGGACCTCTTCAAGATGCTCGGCGTGTCGCCAATCATGGGTCGCGATTTCACTGCTGGCGACAACACGCCCGGCGCACCAAAGGTAACGATTTTGAGTCACGAGATCTGGCAGCGCGATTTCAACGGCGACCGAAACATCATCGGACAAAGCGTTCGGATTAATGGCAAGGCCGCCACCATTATTGGTGTTATGCCGCCGAACTTTAAATTTCCGGTTTCCGACGAACTTTGGACTCCGTATTACAATGAGTATCCTTTAAGGCCGCGCGGCGAACTGCTCATTGGTGCAAATAATCCGGCACCCGCGGTCATGGGCCGACTCAAGCCTGGTGTGACCGTCGATGAGGCGAACGCGGAATTCGTCAGTCTCGCGCGACGTTTGGCTCACGATTATCCGAAGACAAATCAAAACCTGGTCTCGGCCAGCGTCCGTCCGCTTCTGCACGCGCTGACCGGAGTGCAGCTACGCCAGCAAGTTTTGGGCATGTTGGCCGCCGTCATCCTCGTCTTGCTAATCATGCAATTCAGCCGCGCTGCCTTGCGGGCGAAAGAAGTGGCGATTCGCGGCGCACTGGGGGCCACCCGTTGGAGAATTGTTCGCCAGATGTTGACCGAAAGTCTGGTGGTCGCGGTGTTGGGTGCAATCGCCGGAATCATCGTTGCCTACTGGGCGGTAGACATGTTTGTCCGAGCAACAAACGCCCTGCCGTTTCCCTTGCCTTACTGGATCCAATTTAAGATCGATGGCCCAGTTTTCGCGTTCACGATCGGTATTACTCTGGTGGCAACGATTGCGTCCGGTCTTGTCCCGGCATGGCTGAGCGCCCACGGCAACACAGCCGAAATCATGAAGGAAGGTGGACGCGGCAATAGCAGCCGGCTGGTTAACGTCATCACCCGCGTGCTGGTCGTTGGACAAATCGCGCTAACTGCCGCGCTTCTTATCGCCGCTACACTGCAAATCAAATCGATCCGAAATCAGCTCGCGTTGAATTATGGTTATGATGAGAAGGCCGTTTACACCGCGCGAATGGCTTTGATGGAAGGCGCGTATCCGACCCGAGACGCCCGCCGTGAATTCTTCCTTCGTGCCGTGCGCGCATTGCGCGCCAATCCACAGTTCGACTCTGCCGCTCTGAGTAGTCGCTTTCGCATGACCTTTGATGGCCAGGGTCAGTATGAAGTGGATGGCCAAAATTATGTGCAGGATCGTGATCGACCGCGCGGAAACTTTGAATCCGTCTCGGATAAATATTTTTCAACGCTTGGGCTACAAATTTTGGAAGGCCGCGACTTCACCGCTGATGACGCGGATGCAAAACAACCGGTGGCGATCGTCAACGCGAGCTTCGCGCGAAAATATTACGGTCACGAAAGTCCGATCGGCCGACGGATTCGAATTTACAATCCCGCTCAACCGCAACCTTGGCGAATCATTGTTGGCGTCGTTCCAGACACTCTGATGCAGGGTCCATTCGACCAGCAGACGGACACAGTCGGTTTTTATATGCCGCTACTCGGCGCTGATCCGGCCACCCAATTTTGCACAATCGTTGTTCGTCCAAAACCCGGACAACGCGCTGACACGCTCGGCCTAGCGCTGAGCAAAGCAGTTGCCGAGCTCGATTCAAATCTACCGACGTATTTCCCGGGCACGCCGGCACGGTTACACAGTGAAATTCTGGGAGCGAACCGCATCATCGCGACCTTGTTCGGAATCTTCGGAATGGTCGCATTCATTCTGTCTGCGGTCGGTCTTTACGGCGTGATGAGTTTTTCGGTTAACCAACGCACCCAGGAATTTGGCATCCGCATGGCGTTAGGAGCCGACGCCGCGCGGATTTTTCGCATGGTCATGACCCAGGGCGCCTGGCAACTGGTGATCGGACTCATTCTCGGTGCGGGTGGGGCCGCGCTGCTTCTGGGCGTTCTCGCCGCCGCGGCCTTGCAAAACATCCTCTTCAAAGTGAACACGCTCGATCCATCCATTTACTTTGCGGTAGCGGCAGTCCTCAGCGTGGTCGCCGCAGCCTCGTGCTTCGCTCCTGCTCGCCGTGCCACCCGCGTCGATCCGATTGTCGCTCTTCGTTACGAATGAACGAACTGGGCTGACTCGCTTTTATGTTGGACGAAATTCGGTTTGCTCTCCGGCAACTTCGCAAATCTCCGGCGTTTAGTTGCCTGGCCATACTCACGCTCGCCATCGGAATCGGCATGAACACGGCCATGTTCAGTCTGATTCATGATCTGTTTTTGCGCGGGCTTCCGTTCTCTGACCCAAATCGCGTCGTTCGGATTTACGGCGAAGCAAAAGAGCGTGATCTGAAACAACTTCCGTTTTCGGTTCCAAAATTTTGGCATTTCCGGGACGGCCAGACTGTTTTTTTCAGCATCGCAGCTGATTGGGGCAATGGCTACATCCTGACCGGACTCGGTGAACCGGTGCAAGTGCTCGGCGGGAACGTGACCGCAAATTATTTCGACTTGCTCGGAGTGCATCCAATCGTCGGCCGCAATTTTCTCCCGGACGAGGAGATGAAACAAGATGTCGCACTAATCACGAACGGTTTTTGGCGCCGGCGCCTCAATTCCGATCCGGCGGTTCTCGGTCGCAGCATTTCACTCAACGGCACCGCCACCACGATCGTTGGGGTGCTGCCTGATTTGCCGATCTCATGGTTTGGACGCGACGCCGAGGTCTTCATCGCGAAGCCGTTCGAGACTCCCAACGCGACAAGAGAGCGTCTCATGCGCGGCTACAGTTTCATGCGCTGCATCGGGCGATTGAAACCTGGCGTGACGATGCAGCAAGCACAGTCCGCAGTGGCCGCGCTGCAGCAAAGTTATCGTGAGCAACATCCCGAAACGGCCGATTGCACTTGGACATCGGTTCTAGTCAGCGCTTCGGCAGACGTGACCGGCGATTTGAGACCCGCTTTTATCACTCTATTGGCTGCGGTCGGCGCAGTGTTGCTGATCGCTTGCAGCAACGTCGCGAATTTGTTGCTTGTCCGTTTCACGGGTCGGCGGCGAGAGATCGCAATGCGAATGGCTCTGGGCGCGGACCGCCGCGGCGTTGTTCGACTGTTCGTGCTCGAGAGTACGACAATTAGCGTGATCGCTGGGGAGATCGGCCTGTGTCTCGCGCTCTGGATCGTTTCGGTCGTACCGAAAGTCGCAGGCGATAACATTCCGTTGGAGAGTCACTTCACGCTGCACTGGCCGGTGCTTCTTTTCACGCTCGGACTTTCGCTCCTTACCGGTTTTGTCATGGGGCTTTATCCGGCGTGGCAAAGCTCTCGCACTGACCTGATCGAAGGATTGAAAGAAGGCGGGCGCGCGGTCAGCGGCGAACACGGCCAGCATCGATTCCGTCGCGGGTTGGTTGCGGCGCAAGTTGGGCTCTCGATGGTTTTGCTGGCCGCAGCAGTGATGTTGATTTCGAGTTTTGTCCGACTCAGCAACCAGGAATCTGGTTTTCGCGCAGACCACGTTTGGGCCGGCGGCATTGGTTTGCCGCTTACACGATATCCAGATGCTTCGATACGGGCCCGCTTCGTCCAACGGTTAATCGACGATCTGCAAACGTCACCCGGCGTCGAAGCCGTTTCGACCGCTGACGCTCTCCCGCTGAGCGGCAATTATTCCTCGACCCCTTACGCGCGTGCCGAGGGAAATCCGCTGACGATGAACAAGCGGCCGCTCGGTCTGACCCGCAGTATTTCTCCGGGCTACTTTCACACGCTGCGCATCCCGCTTTTGTCCGGGCGCGATTTCACCGAGCGCGACCGAGAAGATCAGCCGTTGGTTGTTATCCTGAGCAACTCAACTGCGAAAAAACTTTTCCCGAATGAGAATCCGCTCGGGCATCAAATCTTTTTTGGCGCCGATAACGGAAACGGTCTGGCTGCAGAAGTGATCGGCGTTGTCGGCGACGTCCGATCACTCCAGCTTTCAAAAGCCAACGAGGTCGAATTCTATCGTCCATGGCCGCAGCGGAGTTTTTCTTTTTTGAATCTCATGGTGCGCAGCGCGACCAAACCGGAGGCGACTGCAACGATTGTGCGCGCGGCGCTCAATAAGATCGACAAGGACATGCCGATCCTTCAGCCGAGCACTCTCGATCTGATTGTCACGCAATCTCTGGGACAACAACGATTGACGATGGGATTGCTCGGCGCTTTTGCAGGGGTCGCTTTGCTGCTTGCAGTGGTCGGAATTTACGGCGCGGTCGCCTACAGCGTCGAACAACGCACACCGGAAATTGGTGTTCGGATGGCGCTCGGTGCGCAAATGAAGGATGTGCTGCGCCTGGTCGTTAGGCAGGGAATGAGTCCGGTCCTCATCGGCTTAGGCCTCGGCCTTGTCGCAACGATCGCCGCGGGTCGTCTCATCGCGGCGCAGCTTTATCAAGTCTCGCCGCACAATCCACTTTTGATCGCTGCCACCGCTGCCGGCCTGGCAGTCGCCGCCCTTCTCGCGTGTTTGATCCCGGCCCGCCGCGCCACTCTTGTCGATCCAATTCAAGCATTGCGCACTGAATGACATGAATGATCTAAAGTTCGCCCTGCGACAGCTACGCAAATCACCCGGGTTTACTCTGGCCGCTGTTCTGACTTTGGGAGTGGGAATTGGTATCAACGTGGCGATTTACAGTGTTATACATTCCGTCCTACTGTCAGAACTTCCTTACCCGGAGCCCGATCGCCTTGTCGCGATTTCAGAAACGGGCGGAGGCGATATTTCACCTACGTCGTATCCCGATTATTTAGACTGGAGAGCGGCGCAGCATTCCTTCGATGACATCGCGGTTTCACGGCGTGATGACTTTAATTTGACCGGTGACGGAGAACCCGAGCGCTTCTCTGGCTTGTTTGTCACGGCAAGTTATTTCCGCGTTCTCAAAGTTCCTCCGAAGGTCGGTCGCATATTCCTCGATGAGGAGGATTCAGTGGCCGGCGTTAATCCGATTATATTAAGCGAACACGTGTGGCGTTCTCGCTTCGCCGCTGATCCGGCGATCGTTGGGCGGAAACTGACGTTTAATACGATAATCTACGAAGTTGTTGGTGTGGCGGCCGACAGTCTTTCGATCGTTAGGAACCCCGAGACCGCTCGCAATTCCCAAGGCGCCCGCAATGCCGATCTTTACGCGCCATTCGGTTTCTATGCGAATCGACCTTACATGCATGACCGCAACACCCGGATTGGATTTTACGGCATCGGGCGATTGAAGCAGGGCGTTTCGATCGAACAGGCAGCAGCCGACCTAAAAGTTATTGCTCGAAATCTCGAGTTGAAATACCCCGCTTCCAATGCGGGTTTTGGAATTGCGGTGACCTCGCTTCGCGACAGCGTGGTCGGAAAATATCGGGCGATGCTGTTGTTGCTGGAGGCGGCTGTCGCTCTGGTGCTTCTCATCACGTGCGCTAACATCGCCAACTTGCTGCTGGTTCGCACCGCCGCGAGAGAGAAAGAAATCGCGATGCGCGCTGCCTTGGGCGCAAGCCGGGGAAGATTAATCACGCAATTGCTTACCGAAAGTGTAGTCCTGGCATTTTTCGGGGGCGTACTTGGTTGCTTGCTCGCTTTCTGGAGCAAAGACGTAATCACAGCTTTGTCCCCTCATGACTTCCCCAGATTGCAGGAAATCCGATTCGATCTGCCGGTCTTCGCATTTAGCGCACTCATTACCTTAGGCGTGAGCCTTGTCTTCGGATTGGGTCCGGCCTGGAGACTATCCAAGGCGGAGTTGAATACCGTATCGAAATCGCCAGGCGGCTCACATCCGCACCAAAGCCTAAGCGTACTGATTATCGGACAAGTTGCATTTGCCTGCGTTCTACTCACAGGCGCAGGCCTTCTCACCCAGACCTTTCGCGCGTTAGAAAACGAACCGCTGGGATTCAATCCAAACAATCTTCTCACGGTTGGGTTAAAGCTGCCTGGGCTGAAGTATCACGAGCCAAGTGACCAAGCGAAATTTTATCAGGAGTTACTGGAAAAAATTGAAGCGCTGCCTGGCGTCAAAACTGCCGCCATTGACGACGATGTCCCGTTCAGTGGTTTTCGTGCCGAAGAGAACTTTGCGGTTACAGGTCAGCCAGAGCCGCGTCATGGCGAAGAGCCATCCGCAGAAACACACTGTGTATCACCAGACTATTTCAGGACCATGGAAATTCCGATTTTGCGCGGGCGAAGCTTTGGACCTGACGATGTTTTAGGTAAGCCGCTAGTCATCCTGATTGATGAGTACCTTGCCCAAAAATTCTTCCCAGGTCGCGACCCAATTGGCCAGCGACTTAATCAGCAACCCGCGCAGACAAACAAGCCGAGAGTTCATTATACAATTGTAGGAATCGTCCCAAGTGTGAGGCATGGAGAAGTCGGAATTGCGCCGAAGGTTCCGCAAATTTATTGGCCAGCAGCTCAATTTTCGTGGCTACAGACGACACTCCTTGTTCGGACTGAAGGTGAGCCTACCTCGCTGTTACCTTCGGTTCGAGCCGCCGTCCGTTCGATTGATTCGCAGTTGCCGATTTTCGCCACGCGCACAATGGACGAGGCGGTAGCCGCCAGCATTGGAACGCAGCGGCTTTCCGCAACGCTGATTGGCGGATTCTCAATTCTTGCATTGTTTCTCGCCGCTCTTGGCCTGTATGGAGTCCTTGCTTATTCGGTGACGCAGCGAACTCGCGAGATAGGAATTCGAATCGCGTTGGGTTCGCCGCGATCCCGAATTTATGGCCTGATTGTGCGGCACGCGATGACGATGGTTGGGCTGGGGATTTTTGCTGGCGTCGCACTCGCCGTCAGCTGCGGTCCGTTAATTCAACACTTCGTTTATGGCGTTACGCCACACGATACCATGACCATCGTCGGAGCTGCGGTTCTATTGGTGGGGATTGCGATATTGGCCTGCTTGCTGCCCGCGCGACGCGCAGCATTGGTCGATCCAATTCAAGCCCTGCGTTCGGAGTAATTCATCATGATCACTGATCTTCGTTTCGCTTTTCGGCAGTTGCTCAAAACGCCCGGATTCACACTGCTTGCGCTAATCACGCTGGCGCTGGGGATTGGATTGAACACTGCTATCTTCAGTTTGATCAACGACTTGTTTCTGCGCGGCCTTCCATTCAAGGAGCCAGCACGTGTCGTGCACATGTATTCCAATGCCAGGGAGCGCAACTTACTGGAGCTCGCCGTTTCTGCGCCGCGGTTTCAGCATTACCGCGACGGCCAGACGATTTTCGACGGTTTTGGCGGCGAAAACGCTGTTCCCTTCACTTTGACCGGACTGGGCGACCCCGTTCAACTTTTCGGCGGTAAAGTGACGTCGAACTATTTCGATGTGCTCGGAGTGCATCCGGTTCGCGGCCGCAATTTTTTGCCGGAGGAAGAGGAGAATGCCGATGTGGCGATGGTGACCGAAAATTTCTGGCAGAAGCGCATGGGCGGCGATGCCAATGTGATTGGGCGCAGTATCACGCTCGACGGTGTGCCGCACACGATCGTGGGCGTGTTGCCGAACCTGCCGTTTTCCTGGACTGGGCCCAATGCCGAGATTTGGACAACGAAACCGTTCGTGATTCCCGGATTATCTTACGAACGAACGATGCGCGGCAGCGGTTTTCTGCGCGTGGTCGGGCGATTAAAAGTGGGAATGACGATCGAACAGGCGCGGGCCGCGATGCCGCCGCTCGAGCAAAGTTACCGCAAGCAATATCCAGACAAGATCGACAGCTCATCGGTCATGACTCTCAAAACGCTGCCCGAAGATGTCGTTGGAAATCTGCGGCCGGCGTTCGCCACTTTGCTCGCGGCAGTGGCGTTCGTATTGCTCATTGCGTGCAGCAACGTTGCAAATCTCTTGCTCGTGCGCTTCACCGGCCGGCGGCGAGAGATCGCGTTGCGCATGGCGCTGGGGGCGTCGCGCGCGAGTGTGTTGCGACTTTTCATTTTCGAAAGTTTGCTCGTAAGCGTTTTCGCGGGAGTAATCGGTGCCGCATTGGCGTGGCAGTTGGTTCCGCTCGTCCCGAGAATGGCGGCGAACTTTCTGCCGTTTGATCCCGCGACGCCCATCAATCTGTCGCTTCCGGTGCTCGGGTTCACCATTGCGTTGTCGATCTTAACGGGCGTGGCCATGGGAATTTATCCGGCGCTGCAAAGTTCCCGCCCCGATTTGGTTGAAGGATTGAAAGAAGGCGGGCGCGGAACGAGCAGCAGCGCACATCAGCAACGGTTCCGCAAGATTTTGGTCGGGGCGCAAGTCGCGCTCTCCGTCACGCTGCTGGCGGGCGCGGCGTTGCTCATTACCAGTTTCGTGAAATTGAGCCGGCAGAACATCGGGTTTCACCCCGAAAATATGTGGACCGGCCTGGTTACGTTACCGCAAGCGGCATATCCCGATTCCGCCACGCGCCAGCGTTTCGTGGAAAAAACGCTGGCCGCGTTGAATAGAATTCCAAGTCTGCAAAGCGCGACGATCAGCGGCGACATTCCGTTGATCGCCGCTGCCGCCAGCAACATGCTTTACACCCGCCCGGACGGTGAAATCTTGCCGGTGGATAAACGGGCCGCAGCCGCGGGCCACGATATCGCTCCGGGTTATTTCAAGACCTTCGGCATTCCAGTTTTGGCTGGACGCGATATCGACGAACACGATGTGGCCGATCATCAGAACGTGATGCTGATCAGTCAGGCAGGCGCGCGCAAAATCTTTGGCAACGAGAACCCGATCGGCAAGACACTTCTGGTCTCAAGTGCGAGCACGCCGGTGGAGATCATCGGTGTCGTCGGCGACGTGCGAACGCGGCTCATAGCAAAACCGGACGAAGTGGAAATCTACCGCCCGTGGGCGCAGGAGAATTTTCCCTTCGCAGTGATAGCGGTGCAGAGCACTCTAAGAGAGGATGCGGTAACCAAAGTGGTGCAGTCCGCGCTCAACACGGTGAATCCCGGGTTGGCAATCGCCATACCTCAATCGATGGACGCGATTGTCGCGCAAGCGCTCGGCCAAGCGCGGCTGATGATGTGGTTGCTGGGAATTTTTTCCGGCGCGGCATTGTTGCTGGCCACGGTCGGAATTTACGGCGCGGTCGCCTACACGGTGGAACAGCGCACTGGTGAGATCGGTATTCGCATGGCCCTCGGCGCCCAAACCAAAGACCTGTTGCGACTGATCGTGAATCAGGGAATGCGTCCGGTGATTTTCGGATTGGCTGTGGGATTGATCGCCGCGCTGGCGCTCGGCCGATTGATCGCTTCGCAACTTTATCAAACGTCCGCGCACAATCCCCTTCTGCTCGCAGCGACCATGTCGATCCTCGGATTGGCCGCACTTCTCGCATGTGTGTTTCCAGCCAGACGTGCAAGTCTCGTTAATCCAATCGAAGCATTGCGCGTCCAGTAATCACACTTGTTCTTGGTTTGTTCGCCGCATTTGAATCGACCCGACTCGCCGGATTGAACTGGCGAGTTGGTTCTCTTAATATATTTTAACGGCTCGCTCTTCGCCTTCACCGGCTTGGAGAATACGAAAACCGCACCGTTAGCTCAATTGGCAGAGCAAGTGACTCTTAATCACTGGGTTATAGGTTCAAGTCCTATACGGTGCAAAACTTCCTGTCGTTTTCCCATTGTGAAAAACTGCTTCGGCCGCGTTGGTCGCCGCAGAACAGCGTTAGCAAATGCAGGGTTGGACGGCTAGCTATTTCAAGGCCAAGGCGCGCGTGTCGGCGCGTCGTCGTGTACTGACGCGTATGCGTACCATTGGCCACGTTGAACGTCGATGCGCCGAAATACTGAGTTTCGCGTTGTATTTTGGCGGCTGATTTGATAGGCCTTGCTTTATGGAAGCCAAACATTTAGCCAAGTTCTGCATTGGCATAATCGTGATTGCAGTCTTTGGGAAGGCCATCCGGTGTGGAGATTAGATGCTGTAATGCTTCGAATGCCTTAAGCCACCAAACTCAAGCCACACAGTCGTCGCCAGATTAGCCAACGATTATGTTTGGATCCACGATTCTTGATGCAGCGATCGGACTGGTCTTTGTCTACTTGCTGGTAAGCTTGGTTATCAGCGCCGCCAATGAAGTCATCGCTGGTATTTTCAAGTCTCGCGCAAAGGATCTCTCGAAAGGAATTCAACAGCTTCTTCAAGACCAATCAGAAGACGGTTTGGTGGCGAAGCTTTACCAGCATCCCCTAATTCATGGATTATCAGGGCCAAAAAGTAAGCCATCGTATATTCCTTCACGAACATTCGCATTGGCCCTGCTGGACTTGGTCGCTCCAGCTAGCACGGACGCACCCAGAACACTTGATGAAGTCAGAGGCGGCCTTGCGAATCTGCCGGAACCACTGCAGAAGACGTTAACAACCTTATTGGAGGAATCGCAGCTCGATGTCGAAAGGCTAAAGACCAACATGGAAGTCTGGTTTAATAACGGGATGGAGCGAGTTGGTGGCTGGTACAAACGCAAGAGTCAAATTATTCAATTGTCTCTCGCTTTCGTTCTGGCTGGAATTCTCAACATCGACAGCGTCCATATGGCGCGAACACTTTTTGCTGTAAACTCTCCGTTGCGGGAATCCCTCGTTCAGAGTGCCAAGGACTTTTCAAAGTCCGGGGGCACTGCTAAGCCGTTAAAGGAGGTTACCGATGCCCTTGGCAGCTTGGCGCTGCCAATCGGTTGGTCGGATTTCGAACTGGGCAAACGGGGCCCAACATTCCTCTTAGGTTGGCTAATCACAGCGTTCGCTGTCTCGCTAGGAGCGCCCTTCTGGTTCGATCTGCTTAACAAGTTCATTAATGTTCGCGCCGCCGGAAAGGCGCCTGAAGAGACGCCCAAAGACCCTAAGGCGGTACCGCAACCAAAATCGCCCGGAAATACCTAATCTCGATAGACGAGGCGACTGTGCTGCCGGCCTGACAACGCTGGTGAGGGGGAGCAACGTTTTTGCGATCTCTCGGCGGGTTTTTTAATCACTAGGTTGCAGGTTCGATTCCTGCACGGTGCAGAATATTCGCTTCGCTCAATCAAAGTATTTTTGCGCGATCGGCATTCGCCGACCGAGACCGAATGCGCGCGACGTGACCTTCAGGCCCGGCGCAGCTTGCTCGCGTTTGTACTCGTTCAGATCGACGCGTCGCTGCACCCAGCGGACTGTCTTTTCGTCAAATCCGTGCGCAATGATGTCGCGCGCACTCAAGTTATCCTCGACATAGAGGCGCAGTATCTCATCGAGAATCTCATAGGGCGGAAGAGTGTCTTGATCCTTTTGATTTGGTTTCAACTCCGCGCTGGGCGCCTTTTCGATTGTCGATCTTGGAATGATCCCTGCCACGCCGGAGCCTGGCGAAGGCGGGTCGCCTTTGCGGCCACTCTGTACCGCGTAATCGGAGTTGATCCAGCGCGCCAATTCGTAAACCATCGTTTTTGGCACATCACTGATCACAGCGAGCCCACCCGCCATATCGCCATAAATTGTGCAATAGCCGACGGCGAGCTCGCTCTTGTTTCCTGTGGTCAGCAGAAGATGACCAAATTTGTTCGAAAGGGCCATCAGCGTCATCGCGCGCAGGCGCGGTTGCATATTTTCTTCGGTCTCGTTCTCGGGCAGTCCCTTGAAGATTTCCTTAAACTGCGCCTTGAAAACCTTATACGAGTCGGTAATCGGAATCTCGAGGCATTTGATCCCAAGATTCCGGGCAAGCGTGAGCGAATCATCAATGCTCCCGCGTGAAGAGTAAGGGCTTGGCATGGAAACTCCGGTCACATTCTCCGCTCCAAGCGCATCGACAGCGATGACGGCAGTGACCGCGGAATCGACACCGCCACTCAGGCCGAGCACTGCGGATTTGAAAATGCACTTTCGCAAATAATCGCGCAGACCCAGCGACAACGCCGAAAAGAGCTCCTCCGCCGTTTTCCCTTCGCGAAATTCAATGACGGCAGCCACATCCGTGTCGATGACGGCCTCGTCTTCCTGAAAGCTCGCCAGTTGCGCGATCAGCTCGCCAGATGAATTCACCGCGATTGAGTTTCCATCGAAAATAAGCTGATCGTTGCCGCCGACCGCGTTGCAATAGCAAATCGGCCGCTGATAAGCGCGGGCAAGTGCGCCCACCATTTCGCGGCGGATCGCCGGCTTATGCAAAGTAAACGGCGATGCGCTTAAGTTTACGATGATCTGCGCGCCTTGTTCGATCAGGCCGCGCACCGGTTCGACATCGTAGAATGGTCGCGGCAGATAATGTTCCGTCCAAATATCTTCACAAATGGTCACGCCGAGTTTTTTGCCGCCCAGATCAAATGGTTCGACGCAGCCGGCCGGTTCGAAATAACGATCTTCGTCAAACACATCATACGTGGGGAGGAGCGACTTGTGCGCTTTGCGAATCGGTTTGCCTGCTTCGAGCAAAGCGGCGGCGTTATGAAACGGTTTGCCGCGTCCGTTGTTACGATCGACGAAACCGACCAGCAAAGGCACTTTGCCCACACGAGCGTGAAGTTGCTCAAGGACTTTAAGATTCTCCGGAACAAAACGCGATTTAAAGACGAGATCCTGCGGCGGATACCCCGGAATGGCCAACTCCGGTGTCAGGACCAGTTCCGCTCCGGCGGCAGCCAGGCGCTCGTAAGCGCGCACAATTTTCTCAAAATTGCCGCTCAAATCCCCGACGGTGGGGTTAATTTGAGCAAAACCAATCTTCATGCTGCGCTACAGCAGATTATGTGCAACGCCGCCCGCAGCAATCCTCTTTTGGTTTAATGACTTCTTTTTGATAGCGAGGCTACCTGGCATAGCTCACTCGCCAGATGGTTCCGTTGCCGTCTTCGCTGAAAAGAAGGCTGCCATCTTTCGCGACCGTGATCCCGACGGGCCGACCCCAAACGTTTCCATCGCGCGTGACAAAGCCTGTTACAAAATCTTCATATTCCCCGCGCGCTTTGCCGGTTGAGTGATCCAACGGTACGCGCACGATTTTGTAACCGGTGCGTTTTTTCCGGTTCCAGGAACCGTGGAACACGGCAAAAATGTCGCCTTTGTATTCGGCCGGAAACTGGTCGGCGGTGTAAAAGCACAAATTGAGCGTCGCCGAGTGAGCCTGCACGAGCACGTCCGGCACGATGGCTTTATCGGCAAGCTCGGCATGTTTTCCTTTGTGGCGTGGATCGACATGGTTGCCGATATAAAACCAGGGCCAGCCATAAAACCCGCCGGGTTTGATACTACTGATGTAATCGGGCGGCAGATCATCGCCAAGTTCGTCCCGCTCGTTTGTGCTCATCCAGAGTTCGTCGCTTCCCGGACGAAATGCGATCCCTACAGCGTTTCGAATTCCCCAAGCATAGACTTTTTGCCCGCTGCTATCGGGATTGAACTCGAGAATCCGTGCGCGATCAGCTTCCGCAGCATTGTCGGAATCATTCGAGCGCGAGCCGATTGAGACATACATTTTCTTTCCGTCGGGCGAGAAAACGGTGTCCCGCGTCCAGTGTCCGCCGCTCCGGAGCAGTGCTGCCCCGCCGGAAAGTTTCGCACCTGTCTTCTCAGCCGGCCCACTCGCTTTGAGGTCGCCATTCCGATAGGGAAAACGAATTACGCCATCCGTATTCGCCACGAACAAAAATTGGGGATCGTTACCAGGCGGATAAAATGCAATGCCGAACGGCTTGTTCAGATCGCGTTCGGCAAATATTTCGACGACATCTGGTTTACCGCTGCCTTTTGTGTCGCGCAGCACTTTGATTTGATTGGCACGACTCTCAGTGACGAAGATGTCTCCATTTGGAGCAGTAAGCAGAAATCGCGGATCGCGAAAACCGCTGCCGTACATGTCGATCCTAAAACCGGGCGGAACCCGAAGCTGAGCGTCCGCTGGTCGTTGAATCACGCGGGGCAAGTTAATTGCCAGAACATTTGAGCTAGGCGCGGGCAAGTCCTGGACCGTGATTTTGCGCCGGACGCCGGGCGCGTCGCTCGTCCAATCACCCATCGCGGCCTTGCCGGTAAGCAGCGTGCCGTTCTCAGCGGCAGCTGCGATTTGCGTAGCCAGGGTGAGATCAAACGCGATACAGGTCGCGCAAGAAAAAAGGCGAAGTGCGCAGCGAATCTCCATCCACGTTTCCAATCGCTTCCGGCTGAGACATCGGGTGGATCGGGCGGATACGGATGTCAGGCGTCCTGCCTGACTCGGCCGACGGGCTTCCAGCCTGTCGATCGGCAGACTAAAGCGATTTTATTCGACAAGCAAGATGCTTGTCTGCCGAGACAGACTGGAAGTCTATCTTCCGTTTACCGTGCGATTATGGTTCCTAGCCTCTCGACCGGTGCCACCCCTTTTTTGCGATCAGCAATGACAAACGTGTTGTTTTCTCCCAGGGTCGACCATGGCCCGCGCGGCACTTCGCTAAAGGCGACAAACCGCCAGTCAGTCACGTCCGTTTCACTTAATCCGAGGTAGTCGCGGACGGCTGGCGAGACATCGAGGCCGGCGCCTTTGTTGAGGTTCGGCTTGGGATGTTCATTACCAAACACGTATTGCCAGTGGTCCGTTCGAAAAGGTCCTGCGTCTTCCCATTGCGCATAAACCGTCCGATTTCCTTTACGGATCGCGACCCATCGATCCTTGCACGTAGAAACTGCCGGGCCTTGATAGGCTTCTTTGAACCACGGAACAACGCGCGGCGCTTCCGGTCGATGACCAGTGCGCGCCTTATCGTTGTAAGGGAGTGCGCAGTAAAATGGGTTCTGCCGCGGCGTGAATTTGACCGGAATGTAATTACTCCGGTGGGCAGGATTCGGGTCGTCAAACCCCCCGTAATTTTTCGTCCATTGTTTGTCCCAGGCGCTTGTGCGGTTCGGCACTGGATTGTTTCCGCTCGGTTGCTCACCGATCGAAAAGACAGTTGTTACGATCCTCGTCTTCCACGGATACCGCCGTGCAGGCCGAAAGGATGCCGATGGCTGCCTCGCCGGGAACGCGGCGGAATTCATCACCAAGGGGCGAGCGTCTGATGATTTTCTGATAGGCGGCTTGCCGTTTTCAGCGACCGCTTCCATTTGAGCGGCAAAGGCGGAATCAAATGCGAGTAAGATTGCGAAAGAAAAGCGGCCAAGTGAGCGTCGTTTCTCCATCACCTTTCGAATCGCTTCCCACTCGGAGATTGCGTGGGATGGCCGCGAAGATTTACTTCACGGTTCGCGAGCTAGAATGTGAGAACGAAGCTTCCGCCAGTGCCTTGCCCGTTTTTCGCTCATTGATCACGAAGGTATTATTTTCTCCCAAGGTTGACCATGGACCGTGTGGCACCTCGCTAAAATCCACAAACCTCCAATCGGTCACGTCCGTTTCGCTTAATCCGAGGTAGTCGCGCACAGCAGGTGAAACATCAAGACCTGCGCCTTTGTTGAGATTGGGCTTTGGACGTTCGTTACCAAAAACGTACTGCCAATGGTCGGTGCGGAACGGCCCGGCGTCTTCCCATTGCGCATAGACCGTTCGATTGCCTTTGCGGATGGCGACCCATCGATCTTTGCAAGTCGAGACAGCCGGGCCTTGATACGCTTCCTTGAACCACGGAACAACGCGCGGCGCTTCCGGCCGGTGCCCAGTAGTCGCCTTGTCGCTGTAAGGGAGCGCGCAGTAAAATGGATTCTGGCGGGGCGTGAATTTTACAGGAATGTAATTGCTCCGGTGCCCGGGATTGGGGTCATCGAAGCCTCCGTAGTTCTTTGTCCAATCTTTGTCCCATGAACTCGCCCGATTTGGTACCGGATTATTTCCGCTCGGTTGCTCCCCTATCCAAAAGACGGTTGTCACGATACTTTTCTTCCACGGATAACGCTGTCCCGGGTCAGGCGGAGCCGCCGATACCTGCCCCGGAGAGAAGGAGATGGGGTCGACCTTGAGCGAAAGATCTTCAGACAATTTGTTCGATTTTTTGCTGAACTTCATCTTGGTAGGTTCTGCCTTTGAAGGTGTCGAATGTGCAAAAAGAGAAGAGATCGACGAGAGCAGCACTGCGATGGCGTGAGTAATTTTTCCGGGTTTCATTTGTGTCGTGTTCAGGCAGCGCCAAATGAAAGACGTGTGGTCTTTCTCATTGTTCACTCACGAGGACGCGGATGCGCGTCAGTCGCGGCCAATTCAGATGCGCCGGTAAAAAATGCTCCGCAAACCTGAATGCGAATTCGAATTAGTCAACCCAAAATGCGTCGCCCGTCTTTGGCGCTTTTCGCCTCTCCCTTCGCAAGGGAGAGGGAGGGGTGAGGATTTTTCTCCTCGGAGCCCGCCCAGCCAAGAAACTCCTCACCTCAATCCTCTCCCCTTTGCGAAAGGGGACAGGCAAACTATTGCCGCTACTCACGTATCCGAGAGTCTTCGGCGTCAACAAATTTTCCCGGATTCAAAATGTCGTGTGGATCGAAAATTTGTTTCAGCTTATAATGCAGATCACGCGCGACGGCACTGGTCGCCTCTGGCCACCAGCGTTTTTTTGCGAGGCCAATGCCGTGCTCGCCCGTGATCACGCCGCCCCACGTCAGCACCTGGGCGAAGAGGTCGTCGAGCGCGCAGTCGACTTTTTCGCGAACGGTGGCATCGCGGTTATAACGGTCTGCCAGGATGTTGACGTGAATGTTGCCGTCCCCGGCGTGGCCAAAGCAGGCGATTGGAAATCCGTGCTTAGCTTGCAATGTCTCCGCGAATTCCATTAGATCGACAAGGTGGCTGCGCGGCACGACCACATCCTGGTTTAATTTGGTCAGGCCAGTTGCGCGAAGCGAATTACTGAACTCGCGGCGCAATGCCCAAAGCTTTTCGCAATCCGCCTCACCCGTCGCCATCTCAAGCGCATTTGCTTTTCTCTTTTCAAGCAACTCGCGAATGGCTTCCGCTTCACTGCGCACGCTTTCCTCCTGTCCATCAAGGTCGACAAGCAAATGCGCGTTGCCCGCCGGCACAATCGTCTTGCCGAGATCGCGCCGCGCGGCCTCGAGCGTGAAATGGTCGGCGAGCTCCAATGAAGAAGGCAGGAATCCTGAGGCAAAAATCGCCTGGACTGCTTCAGCGGCTTGTGCCGCGGTGGCGAAGGCAGCGGACAAAGTCGCGCGCGCCGGCGGCAGCGGGAGCAAACGCAATGTGATCTCTGTCACCACGCCGAGCATTCCTTCGGAACCAACAAAGAGGCCGATCAAATCGAAGCCAGTCTTATTTTTGTGCACACGCCCGCCGGTCCGCAGCACCTCCCCGTTGGCGAGCACCACTTCGAGGCCGATCACGTAATGGCGCGTTACGCCATACTTCAAACAGCGGGGGCCGCCTGCGTTTGTCGCAACGTTCCCACCGATTGTGCAATCTTTCATGCTCGCTGGGTCTGGCGGATAAAATAATTTCTGTGCGCGCGCAGCCGCTTTCACATCAGCCGTAAACACGCCGGGTTCAACAATCGCAACTGCGTCGGCGACGCTGACTTCCCTGATGCGATTCATCCGCATGAGGGACAGGACGATCCCGCCACGCGCCGGCACGCAGCCGCCCACATAACCAAATCCGCCGCCGCGCGCTGTTACCGGAATTTTCTCGCGCGACGCGAACTGAAGCAACTTGCTTACGTCACTTGTCGATCTTGCGAAGACGACAACTTCCGGTTCATGCGCCGCGAACCATTTGTCGCTGCTGTGGGTGGCGAGTGTCTCCCAGTCGTCGGCCACAATCGCGTTGCCCAAGACTTCTCGAAGCTTCGAAGCGAGTTCCATACAAACCAACGTCGCGCACGTCAGTTGTAGGGCAACCCCGAACGCCTTGGCGGTTGCCAATCGAAGCGATGGCAGGCGATGCGCCTGCCCTACAATTCTCTCGCGATCGCGATCCGATAATGCCGTGCCTGCTCCATTCGCGCGATGAGTCGCTCCGCTTTCGAAAAAATTACAGGCTTGCTTTCGTCCGCGCCGGCAAATTCTTTTACTGCATCCATGCTATCGAACCGCAGCAGCGTGACGAATTGTACCTCATCGCCATCTTCGCGAATGAACAATTCGGCACTTCGATATCCTTTGATGTTTCGCGCAGCGATGCTGGGAAAAATTTCATTGCGCAGCATCTCTTCATATGCCTTGGCGTCCGCTCGTTTCGTCCAGCCGCGCCAGAGCCGCGCAATCATAATTTCGATTGTCTTCTTTCGGTAATCCGCAGTCCGCAATCGGCAATTGTTTACATCCCGATTATCTGATATCCGCCATCGACATAGATGACCTGGCCGGTGATCGCCGCCGCTCCATCACTGGCGAGAAAGACGCCGGTCGCGCCTAGCTCGGCGGGATCGCAGCTGCGTTTCAGCGGTGCGCGTTCCTGGTAATATTTCAACATGGACATGAACCCGCTGATACCGCGGGCAGCTAGCGTGTTCACAGCGCCGGCGGAAATACAGTTCACCCGGATTTTCTTGGGGCCAAGATCGTAGGCAAGGTAACGCGTGCTCGCTTCGAGGCTCGCCTTCGCCACGCCCATCACATTGTAGTGTGGCACGACTTTTTGCGAGCCGTAATAAGTCATTGCCAAAATGCTCCCGCCGTTTGTCATCATCGGCGCCGCTTCACGCACGAGCGCTACGAGTGAGTACGCGCTAATGTCATGGGCAGTGCGAAAGGCTTCGCGTGTTGTGCTGACAAAATCGCCCTCCAACGCTTCTCGAGGTGCGAAGGCAACCGAGTGGAGCATCATATCGACGCGATCTGTCTCGCTGCGCGCGTTTTCAAAAAAAGTCCTAATCTCATCGTCGCTGGAGACATCGCAAGGAAACAACGGAGTTTTTTCTCCAAACTCGCCGACCAGCTCCTCGACGTTTTCCTTTATCCGCTCGCCTTGATAATTAAAAATCAAACGTGCGCCGGCCGCGGCCCAGGCCTTCGCGATTGCCCAGGCGATGCTACGCTTGTTCGCCACGCCGAAGACCAAGCCGACTTTTCCCGCCAAAACTTGCTGTGTCATAAGAACGTTAAAAAAGTTACAACGGTTACAACGTTACAACGATTCCGCGCATCGCAAACCGTCGGCCTTATCGCAAGCAATTGTAGGGCAGGCGCTCCTCCTGCCACTCAGAGAATTGGCAAGCCACTCGCTTGCCCTACAACGGTAGAACGCGATGGTAACCTCCTCATGACTACTCGACTTCTGTGCTTCTCCGCTTTTTTGTTCTCGATTTTGGCTGCTTCAATTTTATTGGCTCAAGAAGAAACCCCACCGGGCCGCCCGCCGGTCAGTGGCGCATCGCCGGCAGCGTCGCCCGCCGTTACGACTCCTCCGCTCTCTTCTTCTCTAACCCCGACTCCTTCTCCGGGCGCCCCGCAGCTTACCGACGTGCTTTTTAAAAATTTGAAGGCCCGCTCGATCGGGCCGGCAGTGATGGGCGGACGCGTCTCGGATATTGCGATCGATCCGCATAATCCTTTTGTTTTTTATGTCGGCCTCGGACACGGCGGCGTTTTCAAAACGAACGACAATGGCGTGACATTCGATCCGATTTTCGACAAGCAACCTGCGCTTTCCATCGGTGCGGTTGCCGTCGCGCCTTCGGATTCGGACGTTATTTGGGTCGGAACTGGCGAAGCGAACGATCGCAACTCGTCCGATTGGGGCGACGGCGTTTATCGATCGACGGACGGCGGCGAGAAATGGCAGAACGTTGGGCTAAAAAATAGCCGCTCCATTGCGCGCATTGTTGTCGATCCCAAAAAACCGGAGGTCGCTTACGTGGCGGCAATGGGCAATTTGTGGACGGACGGCGGTGAACGCGGGCTGTTTAAGACAACTGATGCGGGCAAAACCTGGAAACTGATATTGCAAGCGACTGCTCCGTACGACGCGCGCACTGGCTGCGGCGACGTGGTTGTCGATCCAACGAATCCCGAAATCGTTTACGCTGTACTTTACGCGCGACAACGCACTCCGTGGAGTTTCACGTCTGGTCCGGGCGTTACCCAAGGCGAAGATGTTGGCGGAATTTTTAAGAGCACCGACGGTGGCGGAAGCTGGAAGAAGCTTGGCGGCGGCTTGCCGGCTCAAACGGGTCGCATAGGGCTGGCAATCAGTCCGAGTAATCCAAAGGTCGTCATGGCGGTGGTGCAAAGTTACGAAGGTGGTTCCGGTCAGTTGACCGATCTGCGCAGTAAAACCGGCGGGGTCTTCCGGTCTGAAGACGCAGGTGAAAAATGGACGCGGATGAGCGCGATGGATCCGCGCCCGTTTTATTTCAGCCAGATCCGGATCGATCCGGCGAACGACAAGCGCGTGTATCTGTTGCAATTCGCGCTGCTCGTTTCTGATGATGGGGGCAAAAATTTCCGAGAGGATCTAACGGAAAAAGTTCATCCAGATTGCCATGCGCTTGCGATTCAGCCTGGCACCGTTCCACCGGTCAAACCGCCTAAACCGGAAGATAAAAATAAGCCGCCTAAACCACCAGTCTGCCAGCGTGTGTTACTCGGAACGGATGGCGGCCTGTATCAAAGTTTCGCCGCTGGCAAAAACTGGGATCACCTGAACAACTTTCCCGCGGGCGAATTTTATCGGATCTCGCTGGACGACACGAAACCGTATTTCCGCATTGCGGGCGGACTTCAGGACAACGAGAACTGGGTAGGTCCCAGCGCCGTGCAGAGTAAGGAAGCTATTCGGAACTGTGATTGGACTGCGCTTGCCGGCGGCGACGGTTTTTATGTCCTGTTTGATCCAACCGATCGCGACACGTTTTACGCGGAAAGCCAGGAAGGCGAAGTGCACCGGATCAATTTGCGAAATGGCGAATTGCGGCGTTTGCGTCCCCAACCGCCTGAAGGCCAACCGCGATATCGCTTCCATTGGAATTCGCCGATGATCATGAGCCGGCATAAGCCGGGCGTGATTTATCTTGGGGGCAATTGCGTTTTTCGGCTAGTTGATCGCGCGGAAAGATATTCCGTGATCAGCCCCGATCTGACGCGCAACGATCCGACGCGCACAAATGCAATTGGAAGCGGCGCGGAAAACTACGGGGTAGTGTTTTCACTTGCCGAATCGCCGAAGCGCGCCGGTCTTTTGTGGGCAGGGACCGATGATGGGCGGCTGTGGGTCACTGAGAACGAGGGTGGCAAGTGGACCGAATTAACCAACAACTTGCCCGAACCGGCTCGCGGTCAATGGGTCGTGCGCATCGAACCTTCCAATATCGATCCTAACGTTGCTTATGTCGCGACCAACGCGTATCGCTCGGGTGACGATCACCCCACGATTTTGCGCACGGCTGATCTGGGCAAAACCTGGCAATCGGTTGCGGGCGATCTTCCGGCAAATGACCCCGTGGAAGTGGTGCGCGAAGACTTTGTAAATCCGAAATTGCTGTATGCGGGCACGCATTTCGGCGCGTTCGCGTCGTTCGATCAAGGTAACCACTGGGTGCGCGTCGGCGATGTTCCCCCAGTCCGTGTGGATGATATTCAGATTAATCCGCGCACGGCGGACCTTGTCATCGCCACTCACGGTCGCAGCATTGCGATTCTCGACGATACGTTCCCGTTTCGCGAATTCACCCCGGAGATTGCGGCCAAGCCCGCGGAATTGTTTAGCGTGCGTTCCGTGACCGGCGCTTATCTTCAGCCAGGATTTGTGGACTCGAACGGCAAAGGAGTTTATCGCGGCCAAAATCCGGCTGAGGGCGCGCTGTTCACTGTTTGGGTGCGTGAGTTCACAGGCGACGAGATCAAAATCGCCGTGACGAAATCAACCGGACAACCGGTCGCAAATCTAAAAGCGCCAGGTGCGCCCGGGTTTACTAGATTGACCTGGGATTTACGGCCAACCAAAGATGTGAGCGTAGAATACGGCGGCGACGACCCAAAGCGGCTCCTGCCGGCCGGGGATTACACGGCAGAATTAACTTTCGGCACAGTGAAAATGAAACAGACGTTTCATGTCGATCTTGCCGAAGGCATCACTCCGCGGTGAGGAGCTGACGCGCGATTACCGCGCGCTGTGACATGGGCCTCCGCCTATCACTGGAGATGGGCTCGCAGTTCCTTCGTGCTTCGTCATTGGGCATTCGTCATTCCCTCGACAGACATGAATCCCGGTTTGCCGCATAGATAGAACGTCTATGTTCCAGAACCATGCCTGCGATCGGGATCACCGGCGGAATTTCTACGGGTAAGACCAGCTTTTGCGAATGTCTGCGCGAGATCGTGCCCGCAGCCAAATTTTTCGACGCGGATCAAGTTGCGCACCAACTCGTCGATCTTGACCCGCAAGTTAAAAACGAAATCCGCCAGCAATTTGGAACCGGTATTTTTTCGGTCGAAGGCGACTTGAATCGAGAGAAGCTTCGCGCCATAGTCTTTGGAGACGCAGCAAAAAAACGCGCGCTCGAACAGATTCTCCATCCGCGGATTCGGCGTCAATGGAGCACGGACGCAGAAACGCATCGTAACTCTCCCGACTTTTTCTTCGCTGATATCCCACTTTTGTATGAAACAGGCGGTGAAACGCTGTGCGATCGAGTTGTGGTAGTGGCCTGTTCTTCCAAGACCCAGCTACGCTGGCTGATGGAACGCAGGTCGCTCGAACGCGCTGCTGCTGAAGAAATGATCAAATCTCAAATGTCACTCGACGAAAAAATCAAGCGCGCAGACCACGTGGCCTGGAATAATGGCCCTCCTGCGGCGCTTGCCGCGCAAGCGCGCTTTCTTGTTGCGCTCTGGCAACAGCAATCATGGACGAAAAGTTAGAAAATCCTGCTGTAGCCGGGGGCGCTGACCCCGGTCTAGGGCGAACAGAGGAGGTTGTCAGAGGGCCGGGATCAGCGATCCCGGCTACAACTGCGGTCGACACGGCCGCCGCTACAGCTCTTGATTTGAATGAGCTACAAGAGTTTTCGGCGGAAAAGCTGGAAGCATTGGCACGCGATTTTGGATTGCATCTGCATCCGGCGCGCTCACGTCATCAGCACATTCTCGATGTAGTCCGCGCTGCATTATCCGCTGGGGCGACCGTTACCGCGGAAGGCTTTCTCGATCAGGTGAGCGATTCGTTCGCAATGCTCCGCTGGCCGAAGCTGAACTTCCTACCTGTCCCCGAGGATGTTTGCGTTCCACGCGCGGTGATTGAGCAGTATCGCTTGCGGCCGGGCCAAAAGCTCGGCGGGAACATGCGGCTGCCGGGTCATCGGGAGAAATTCCTTACCCTCGAACAAGTCACGACGATCGAGGACCAACCGGCCGAGCAGTGGATGGAGCCGACGGATTTCGAAAAACTTACGCCACAATTTCCGCAGGGCCGGATCATGCTGGAAAATCCAAAGACGAATTCCATCAGCGCACGGGCGGTTGACCTGCTAGCGCCGTTGGGGCGGGGCCAGCGGGGTCTCATCGTCGCACCGCCGCGCGTTGGCAAGACAATCCTGCTCAAGGAAATCGCTAAAGCGATCCGGGTAAATCATTCGGACATCGTGCTCATCTTGCTATTAGTCGACGAGCGGCCGGAAGAAGTGACCGATCTGGAGCGGGAAATCGATTGTCAGATTTATCATTCAAACTTCGACGAAAGCGTTCATCGGCATGTGCAGGTCGCCGAGTTGGTGCTGGAGCGCGCCAAACGCCTCGTGGAACTGAAACAGGACGTGGTCGTCTTGCTCGACAGCATCACGCGGCTTTCGCGTGGGTACAATAATTTGCAGCCGGGCAAAGGCCGTATCATGTCTGGCGGCGTCGAGGCGAAGGCGCTCATCAAGCCGAAGAAGTTTTTCGGATCGGCGCGGAATGTGGAAGAAGGCGGCAGCCTTACGATTCTCGCGACCGCCTTGATCGAAACCGGCAGCCGCATGGACGAATTAATTTTCGAAGAATTCAAGGGCACTGGCAATATGGAGTTGCATCTCGATCGTGCGCTCCAAGAGAAACGGCTTTATCCGGCAATTCATGTCTTGCAGTCCGCCACTCGCCGTGAGGATTTGCTCTATCATCCCGACGAGTGGGAGCGCGTGCAGGAGTTGCGCAAGACCATGGCAGCTCTTCCTCCCATTGAGGCGATGGAGAAGTTAATCGAGAACTTGGAAGCGACGAAAACAAACGCCGAGCTGCTCTTGAGTGGATTGAAGTGACGGGAATGACGAAGCACGAATGACGAATGACGAAAGAAGCACGAATGCTCAAATGACACGACACCCGGAACGTGCCCATCGTCATTCGGATTTCGGCATTCCTTCGGGCGTCGTCAATCGTCATTCGTCATTATCGTCGGGACTCGTCGCCACTAGTGCTCAGGTGGGCGAGCTACTCGAGAAAATCGCGGCGGTCGATCGCGTAGCTGTCGATACGGAAGCCGACAGCCTCCATTGCTATCGGGAGAAGCTTTGCCTGATACAGATCAGCCTGCCGGGGCGGGATGTTGTAGTCCCACCACTGTGGGGTGATGCCAGTCAGGAACGACGAGGCCCAAACACGCGCCGGGATCGCCGATCCCGGCTACAGCGGGATTACATCGTCGACCCCCTGGCCGAAGTCGCCGATGTCGCCGAACCCGCCTCCGGCGGGCAGGCCCTTCAATCACAGCAACGCGACCGGAGCAGGGACGGAAGTCGAAAAGGCTGGGCGATCCAGCCGGTTCAGCGAACCAGCTGCCCTCCGGGCGCGCAGCGGATCGATCTGGTCCCGCTATGCGCTGAGCTGGAGCGCAAGGAAATTGTTTTGCATGGCGCGGATTTTGATCTGCGACTGCTCCGCCGAGGTTTAAACTTTTCGGCGCGCCGGATTTTCGACACAGTGATTGCCGCGCGCGTGCTCGGGATCCGCGAATTTAGTCTGGCTACGTTAGTGAAGCAGCACTTTGGCGTGGAACTCGGCAAGGGTTCTCAAAAAGCAAATTGGGCGCGGCGTCCCCTCCCCGCGCGAATGATCGAGTATGCGATGAATGACACGCATTATCTGTTGCCTCTAGCGGATTGCCTCGAATCGCAATTACGAGAACGCGATCGGCTCGACTGGTTGCGGCAGTCGTGCCAGCGCGCAATCGAGCAGGCAGCGATCGAACGTGTCCGCGATGAGGATGAGCTGTGGCGCATTCGCGGCTCTGCCTCACTGCGTGGCCGTGAGGCGGCCGTTCTGCGCGCGCTTTGGCAATGGCGCGACAATGAAGCAGAAGCGGCAGATCGACCGCCTTTTCATATTTTGCAAAATCACCAATTACTGAACGCGGCCACGAGTTTCGCCTCGGGAAGCATGCCTGATTACAAACATTTTTCCTCTCGCCGCCGTCAAGCGTTCCGCCAGGCAGCGCAAGCCGCAATGCAGTTGCCCGAATCAGAATGGCCGGTTCTGCGGCGCCGCTCCGGGACCCGACCTGGTCGAGAGGCAGTGCACCGGGCGGAAGAACTGCAGCGCCGAAGGGACCGGTCGAGAGGCAGTGCACCGGGCGGAAGAACTGCAGCGCCGAAGGGACCGGGCGGCGAAGGAACTCGATCTGGAGCCGTCCTTCATCGCACCGCGCAGCGCGATCGAGGCGATCGCGGCGAACGAAACGCGCGCAACAACTTTGCTGGTTCCGTGGCAACGGGCTGCTCTCGGCCTCTGAGTGCAGCCCAGCGTCTTGCGCTGACAGTTCGGAGGTCAGACATCAAGAGGTCAGGAATCCGCGATATCGGCGGTTTTGAAAGATTTGCTCTATTGAAAAGCCGAACCAGCGCAGCGGCGGGTTGAAAGCGCTGTTAGGCGCGATATGTCTATAGCAAAATCCATCTCCCAATCCGCCTAGCTCCGTAGGAGCGGCATGAAAAAGCGACTGGTTTCCCTGACGACGCTCCTACAGAGCTTGGATTGATTTGTTGGCCGAAGCCCTACAAACATGTCGCGCCTAACGGCGCTCCTGCGCTGCAGCACCAGCTTTTCAACAGAGCCTGAAGATTCTGAACTTTTTGCAGAACTTCGCCGCAGGATTTCCGGAGAAGGAGGTGACAAGGAGAGGCGCATAAAAACATATGGGACCAAAGTCCATTAGCCACGCCACTTAATCTCATCAATCCTGTTGGCTGCCGGTCCCGATTTTCGCAGCCTGATGTCGAAAATAACAAATTAATTCTGCTTGACTCGGAAATTCCAAAGCCTTAGAACCCCTCCCAACTCAGGCCCCCCAACTTTGACCGATTTGCCGCATTTTTCGAAATTTCTCCCCGGATCGCCTCTGTTCATATGTGCAGCGGCTCTGATTCTCGGCGGTCAGCCAACGCAAGGCCAGGCACCGCCCGGCTCCGCCCAGGAGCGCGCGCAGTTGCTCGGCCAGGGCGCTTTACCGACCCCAACAGTTGCGCCTACTGCTGAAGTTCAAGGTTACGCAGTCCCGAGTCCGAACGAGAAAGACATCGGCGAGCAGCAGATCTTGAAACGGATGGAGGAGTATCGGCCGTTCACGGTTTCTGTTTACTCTCCGTTTTACTGGACCTCCAATGCCGCGCTCGTTAGCAGCGGCGAACAGGATGATATCCTGGTCGCTCCCGGGGTCACTTTGATGTATCAGCCGCGCATTACCAAGACGTTCTACGCACAAGTCGGGGTCGTGCAGCAATTCTTCTTCTACAACCAATTCACGGAACTTAATTTCGCCAGCCTCGATGTCATCGCCGGGTTAGTTTATTACCTGCCGCAATTCCACAACCTCAGCCTCCGCGGGTATTATGACTACAATCGCCTCACGGATACTGACAATTTCGACGAGTTATTCGTCAATAATTCCATCATTTTAACCGCCGAACTGCCGTTTCGGATCGCCCGTGCGCAACAGGTTTTCTTCGGCGTTGCTTTGAACCTCAGCTTTTACGGGAATCCCGAATCACCGCGACGAAACAACTACTCTCTCTATGGCAGCTACGATGTCGCGTTGAGTCGCTCCTTTTCGCTCGACGCCGCGTTTCAGTTTGTCGTGCGCGATTATTATTCCGGCGATCGAACCGACATAAACGAAATACTTTCCCTGAGCGCAAACTATCGGATTCGGGATTGGCTCACACTAAGCGCTCTCAGCTCTTTCGCCTGGAATCAGTCCAATCACAGCGTCTTCGATTACAGCGTGGCCAACATTGGCGGCGGGGTCGCGCTGACGCTGAAATTCTAAGGCCATGAACAATCGCCCCCCTACTTCGGCGCCCCGAGCAGAAAGCTGGGGCCGCGGTTTGCTCATTTGCCTTCTCCTGACCGCCACCTGTTTAAATGCCGCGCAGTTGCAGGAAACGCGCGTTACACAAGTGGCGAAAGACGTGAAGCTTGGTCCG
>WNGK01000541.1_pt1 | contig 97835 bp, 82 predicted proteins | sample 5400601 | NCBI WGS metagenome assembly WNGK01 (sample SAMN13153376, study PRJNA577476) | soil metagenome | isolation source: 60 cm soil or saprolite under Garry oak tree replicate 1 | place: USA:California | collected 2016-06-15 | reverse complement strand
ACCGCATTTCGCCCGTCTCCAAGGCTGCATTGCAATATCTTTGGCCGCTTCCCAATACCGGACCGGCAAACGCAATTGCCAATAACTACAGCTTCAACATGCCCACTCCCATCAGCAGCAATCAGGCGGATTTCCGCATCGATCACAACATTTCGTCGAGGCAAACGGCGTTCCTGCGCGGCACTTACAAGTCGCGGTCCGTCTATAACGCCCCGACTTCCGCGCAATCCGTCGTCGCCGGTGCGGCTTATCAGCCCGAAAGAGATATCTCGCTGACCGCCGCGTATAACTTTGTGTTCACTCCACGGCTGATCAACGAATTGCGGCTTGGGATGAGCGACGTACGCGTCCTGACCAGCACCGATGTTTCGGCCAAGGACTTTATCGGGAAAATTGGCGTGCCTTTACCGGATCCCCCCGCCGGGAGCGCCACTCCGACGTTCACCATCAACGGATTTCAACCAACGGGCACGGCGACTTCGTCGGTCTCCCGGTCCAAGACGCTCCAATTGTTGGACAATGTGAGCTGGACCAGCGGTCCTCACGCATTGAAGTTTGGCGGGGACGTTCGCGCGCTTAGCGCTTATTTCAGTAATGTCTTTGCCTCGGATCGATCGGGCAAATACACATTCAACGGATCGGTCACGAATTCCCTGATCGGGAATCCCTACGCGGCGTTTCTCTTAGGAATACCTGACACGACCGGTATCGGACTGGTCAATGTTGCGGATTCGAGCGGTCATTCTGTCCATTCTGCCGTGTATGCGCAAGACGACTGGAAGCCATCACCGCGGCTGACGATCAATTATGGAATGCGGTGGGAATATCATCCGCCGTTTCACGACGCTTTGAACAACATCGCAGTCTTAATGCCCGATATATATTCGGTCGTCAACGGTAGCCTCGTGCGGGGCGCCATCGCCGTTCCCGATGCCGGATACCAGATAACGCATCCGATTTTCGCCGCCTCGATCGCACCGACGCCGATCCTCACGGCGACCCAGGCGGGCCTTCCCCAGGAGTTGCATCGATCTCAGAAATCCAGTTTTGCGCCGCGCATCGGCTTTGCGTGGCGGGCATCCGGCAATGGCAAGACGGTTGTACGCGGAGGCTACGGACGGTTCATTGAAGCCATGCTTGGCACGCTGACCAGCGCAGGCTGGGGAATCTCCGCAAGCGACATCGGCACCTTTACGAACTCGATCGTCAATGGCCAGCCCACGCTCGCGTTTCCCTATCCTTACCCCGTGAACCTGGCGCAGCCCGGCACTCAAAACATCCGAACGTCCGCCGACGTGAACTATCGGGATCCCTACGTCCAGCAGTGGAATCTGACGATCGAGCGGGACTTGGGTTTCAACACCGGCGTGCGGCTGTCCTATGACGGCAATCGTGGGTCGAATTTGGGATACGTCGAGAATATGGCTCAAATACCGGCGAACACTGTTGGTTTCGCCGCGGCGAAGTCGGCGTCGCCATTTCCTCTCTTTTCCCGCATCGCGCAGGAAACCACAGGAGCCCGGTCGAACTATAACGCGTTCACGATCGCGGCAAACAAGCGGATGTCGAAGGGGCTTCAATTCTCGGCCAACTACACCTTTGCCAAGAACCTTTCGAATGGTCAGGGTTTCAATCCCACGGCCTTCGCTTCACAGGGTGGCGGCACGGTTACAGACCCGTACAACATCGGCTTAGACTACGGTAACGTCGCCTTCACCCACCGGAGCCGTTTCCTCGCAACGTTTCTGTACGAGCTGCCCTTCGGAGGCAGCGGCCCTCTGCGTCAAGTGATTGGCGACTGGCAGGTCTCGGGCGTCATGGTGTACCAGACTGGTCCATTTCTGACGGTAGTCGCGCCCGGAGCGGATCCGATGGGCACGAATTTCGCGAATCTCGAAGGCGCCGGTCGGGCAGACATCGTTTCGGGTGTTCCCTTGTATCCGGACAACAAGAGCATCACCCAGTGGATCAACAAGGCCGCGTTTGCGATCCCGAAGAACAACATTGGGCGGGCGGGGAGCTCCCCGGTCGGCGCGTTGGTCGGGCCAGGGACGCAGTCGGTTTCGCTTTCTTTGTTCAAGTCGGTCCGCATCAAGGAGGGCATCCGGTTCCAGGTGGGCGCTGCGGCATCCAACGCATTCAATCATCCTAACTACTCGACGCCGAATCTAAGCTATGGGACGGCGGCGTTTGGAACTATCACCAATGTTCAGTCTGCGGAGGGAGTAGGTCCCCGCCAGATCCAAATCACGTCGCGCGTGATCTTCTGAGGAGGAAGAACAGATGTTTCTGAAGAAGTGGGTTCTAGCAGGCGCGGTTGTCTTGCTTGTCGCCGTCCTGGGGCAGGCACAGGGTACTACGGCAGCCGTCGGAATTCCGATTAACCACCAGCTCACTCTTGACAAGTGCGGAGGGTGTCACCCGCGGGACGCTAGCGGGATGATGCGCCGGATCTCCTATATGCGGACCACGCCGGAGGTTTGGGAGCAGGCCATCAAGCGGATGATTCGACTGAACGGTCTCGTGATCAAGCCGGAAGAGGCGCGTGAGATTCTTCGGTATCTCAGCAACAACAATGGGCTGGCGCCTGAAGAAGCGAAGACCGCCTTCTGGGAGGCCGAACACCGGATGTTCCGCGACCAAAGCGACAAGATTCCAAGCGATGCGTTACAACATACATGCAACTACTGCCACACCATTGGCCGCGTTTTGACGCAACGGCGAACTCGGGACGATTACGAAAAACTCATCAACATGCATCTCGGACTTTTCCCTGGCGCCGAAAATACATTGCGGCCCCGGCGGCCTACCGGACCGCAATTTGAGACTCCGGTTGCGTTTTCCGCCCCCACGGGTGGAAATCCTGCAGTCGCTGCGCCGACGCCCGCGGCGGCCAATACGAATCTGCGCGCCGACGGAAAAGATCCGGCGGATGTGGCGATTGATTACTTGTCGAAAGAGCAACCTCTGATGACACCCGAATGGGCTGCATGGAACGCAGTGATGCGATCTCCCAAGCTGGAAGGCTCGTGGATGCTAACCGGCTATCAGCAAGGTAAAGGGCGAATCTTCGGCACGCTGACCATCACACCGGGTCCCACGCCGGACGATTTCGTCACAAAGGTCGATATCGAGTATGCGACGACCGGGGCGACACTATCTCGAACCGGAAAGGGCATCGTCTACACGGGGTACAGTTGGCGTGGACGGAGCACGGCCCCTGCCGGTACGGCCGCTCCGACGGACCCATCCGCCGCTCCCACCGAGTGGAGAGAAGCTCTTCTCGTTTCGCGTGACGGAAACACCATGGACGGCCGCTGGTTCTGGGGAGGGTACGATGAGTTCGGGATCGATGCGCACCTGGCTCGAATCGAAACGACGCCGATGCTCGCCGGCGTGAGCACCTTCGCTCTGCAATCACCGTCTTCCGGCGACGTGAAAGTCTATGGCGCCAATTTCCCGGCAGATATGAAGGCTGCGGATTTTGATCTCGGCACGGGAATCACCGTTACTCGAGTGACGCGCCGCTCGGCGTCCCAGGCCACTATTGCTGTTCAGGTCGCAGCCAACCTGCCGGTTGGTATTCGCGACGTTTCGTTATCCCGCTCCACTTCAGAGCGCGCGATCGCTGTTTACGACAAGATCGCCTACATCAAGACTTTTCCCGACGCGAGTATGGCGCGGCTCGGCGGCGTTGTTGCGGCGAAACAATACGCGCAATTCGAAGCGATCGCCTATGCGGCGGGTCCGGATGGGAGATCTGAAACCGCCGACGACATTCCTTTGGGACCCGTCCCCGCCAAGTGGTCGATGTCGGAGTTTCTTTCGACGCCCGACGATGACGATGTGAAATTCGTCGGAACTGTCAATCCAACCTCCGGCATGTTTACGCCGAATGTCGAAGGCCCGAATCCGGAACGCAAGAAGCAGGCGAATAACTTCGGCGTGGACAATTATGGCGATGTCTGGGTCGATGCGGAGTATGACGCTCCCGGCGGAAAGACAATCAAGGCTCGTTCTTACCTGGTCGTCACCATTCCGGTGTATGTGCGATATGACCAGCCAGAGGTGTCTAAATGACCACCACTGAAGCTCTCACTCCTGCTCTGACGTACCGGCAGCGCGAGTTCCACGCTTTTGAATCCGCGGGGACCCAGTTTGTATACCTGGTTCCCAGCGGATCGATTTTCGCCATCGACAAGATTGGCCGCGAGATTCTCGACCGCGTCAAGGACGTCAGTCCGACGAGGGAAGAGCTCGTAGGATTCTTGACCGAGCGGGGTTATGCGCCTGCCGAGATCGAAACGTCCCTGATGGAATTGGAATTCGCGGAAGTTATTCAACGGGGAGATTTCATTCCTCAGAAACCGAAGCTTCCGGAAAAGAACTTTCCGCTCCAAAGGGTTGTCCTGAATATCACGAACCAGTGCAATCTCGCCTGCACATACTGCTACGAGTATAGCGAAGACAAGATCAGCAAGACCGACGGCAAGCCGAAGTACATGACGCCATCGGTTGCGGAGTCGTCGATCGACATGTTGATCAAGGAGTCGGGTGACCGGCCTTCGATTCACGTGACGTTCTTTGGCGGTGAAACGTTGTTGAATTTTCCGACGTTGCGCAGGTCCGTGGATTATGCCAAACGAAAGTGCGCGGAAGCCGGCAAACACGTCGAGTTCAGTTTGACGACGAATGCGACGATGCTCAACGAGCAAATCGTCGACTTCATCGCCGAGCACAAGATCGGCGTCACGGTCAGCATCGATGGCGATCGCGAACTCAATGACAAGATGCGTGTGTTCTCCGACGGGCGCGGCAGTTATGACGTCATTGTTCCGCGAATCCAGATGCTCCTCCAGCGCCACAAGACGAACTCCATCGGCGCACGAGTGACGTTGAGCTCGGGCAATTCCCACGTTCGCCGCATATATGAACACCTCACGCAGGAAGTCGGGTTCTATGCGGTCGGTTTCTCGCCGGCTACCGCCAATCCACAGCGTCTTTATTCGATCGGCGAAGCCAAGATGGAAACAGTCCTGGAAGGATTCGAAGACCTGGCCTGGGAATACCGCGACTGGGCGCTCGCCGGCCGCCAGCATGGTTTCACGAACGTGAACGACACATTGAAGGAACTGCATTCCGGTATGAGCAAGGCATATCCCTGCGGCGCCGGCCTCGGTTTGCTGGGCGTCGGCACCGCAGGCGACATCAGTCTTTGCCATCGCTTCGTCGATTCCGATGTTGGAAAGATGGGGCATGTGGACAAAGGCGGCGTCGATCATGCCGCCCGCGATCAGTTCCTCGGTACGCATCACATTGGAGCCCGGTACGATTGTCACACCTGCTGGGCGCGGCCGGTTTGCGCCGGCGGGTGTTATCACGAGGCGTTTGTGCACTATGGGGACACGTCTGCAGCAACGTTACATTACTGCGATTGGATCCGCGGCTGGAACGATCTCTGTCTTCGCATTTACGGAGAGATTAGCCAGCAGAACCCGTCGTTTCTAGACCGTTTCAGCGAAAACTGACAGGCGTGCGACCGGCCGGCCGTCTGGCGAATTCCGCTGGTAGTCGGCCGGTGGGCCCGACGCTAAAAAATAAGGAGGCCACTCAATGCATTCAATGAAACCGATCAACCGCAAAGCCCGCAAGGTGGAAGCGGCCGTGATCGCAGCAACAGGAGATGTTCAAGCTCTTCAAAGACGTGGCGCTGAGGGAAAAATTTACTATCCAATGGGGTGCACGCTGAACTTTACGCCGGGGTGGGAAGTCGATATTTCCGGCGGTGTCGCTGGTCTCTGCCAACCCGTGGAACGCGATTTGTTCGATTGCCATTTGGGTTGTGGCTGGCCCGCACAGGTGCCGGACCATTTGAACAATGCGGTCGACTGGACCGACAAATGCGCGTCAGCCACGAATGACTGGCGCAAAATCGATATCGTTTTTCCATAACAGAATCGGAGAATGTGTCCCATGAGGAAGCTTTTACTCGTAGTGTGCTGTCTCGTGTACAGCCTGGCAGCCGCCCAGACCCCAGGCCAATTGATGTACGTGGGGACACTGGACAAAAAACTTCTTATCATCGACGAGGGCAAAGAGGACGTCGTCGGGGAAGGCCCGCTCGGCGGGATTCCCCGAACGGTCGCTCTATCCTCGGACAAGAAGAAACTCTACATTGTCAGCACGCAGATGCTGCTCGAGACCGTGGATCTGGACGCGAAAAAAGTCACCAGTAGCTTCAGCCTGTCGGATTCGCGTACGAGGGTGCGTATTACGGCGAATGCTCCGGCCATCATGGAAGGCGGTGGCGCACGGTATTCAGGCATCGCGGTCGATCCCCAGGGACGCTATCTTTACACGACGATGCGGAATGTCGTGAAGGAGCTCGATCAGTTCCGGATCGATCCGCCGCAATTCGTTGCAATCGACTTGCGGGAAAAGAAGATTGCAAAGGCATGGCCGTTCCCGAAAGAAATGAACCAGGGTTTCGGCTTCAACGCCACGTATAAGGTCTCCGCGGACGGAAAACAGTTGTATGTGTTTCAAGAGAACATCTTGATCTTCGATCTGGATACATTCAAACAGGTCGACACCATCGAGTTGGCCCAGCCGCCGTTCCCGGGGGCTTCACCGTACCGGTTGGCGGCCAGTGATGATCCATTCGAAGCGCCGGATTCGGTCACCTCCGTATTCACTGCCGTCGACCCGATCGTCCATAAGGGAACGATGGGACTGGCGAAAATCGACTTGGCGACTCGAAAGGTTGATTACTTCCCGATCGGCCCCACTCTCCCGATGAGCTCGTTCATGCTTTCTCCGGATCGCAAACGCGGCTACTCGGTGATGCCGAAAATCAGTACGGGCGGAAACCGCGAATCGGAATGGTGGGTGTGGGATCTCCAGAATCACAAGGTCATCAAGAAACAGAGTTTGGACGCCCGCCCAACTGGGACTCGATTCGCGGTGAGCAGTGACGGCAAGAAGCTCTACTTCTATGGCAATGCCACCGTGGAGATATTCAACGCGGAAACGCTTGAATCGTCCAAGATCATGTATCTCAACAAGGACACAACGACGAATCTGATCACATTGCCGCTCACGGTCAAAACCGCACGGCAATGAAACAGCACAACTGGCGCGACTTCCTCCGCATGAAGTCATTCCTCCGGCCGTATGCCTGGCAGCTCGGTTTCATGATTTTGATCGGGCTGACAGGCAGCGCGCTGGGACTCGCCCAACCCTACCTTTCAAAGTATCTGGTCGATAATGCCCTGATGCGGCGCGACCCGCACGCCCTCGTTATTTCGGCTGTTTTGATGTTCTCGGCAACAATTGTGGGTTTCGTCTTGAATTACATTTCCGGCTACGGCTACATGCGCCTCTCTTCGTCGATGCTATTGCATATGCGCATGAAAGTGTATGGGCACCTACACCTCCTCTCCCCCCGTTTCTATGCGCGGTCACGGCTTGGCGACCTGGTTTCCCGCCTCAACGGCGATGTCGCCGAAGTGCAACGGATCTCCGGCGATTTCTTTCTCACGACGGTCACGAACGTCCTCTTCATCGTCGGCAGCCTGGTGATGATGATCTTGTTCAGTTGGAAATTGTTCATTGTGGGCGTTATCCTCATTCCGCTTTCAGTGGCGCTCTTTCGCGTTTTTCAACTCCGGATGAATGTGCTGGCTCGCGAACTTCGAGAGCGCAGTGCGGACATTGGGACTTTGTTCGTCGAGACGTTGCTCGGAGTTCGTCTCGTCGCCTGCTTCAATTCGAGCCAGTACGAATTGGATCGCTTCCGGAAGCGTAATGATTCCTTTGTTTCATCGCTCCTGCGCTTTCAAAAAACTGCAATGCTGGGGCGAAGTGTTCCAGGATCCGTGATCAGCGCGGCAACAATCGCAGTGTTTGTTTACGGGGGCCAACAGATCATTGCCGGACAGTTGACGATAGGGACGTTGGTCGCGTTCATGGCCTACCATAGTCTTTTGTTGTCGCCGGTTCAAAGTCTGATTGGTCTATCGGCTTCGCTCACATCTGCGAAAGTATCCTTGGCCCGTGTTTTGGAGTTGCTCGACACGCCAATTGAGGTGACAGAGGATCCTAACCCAGTCGCGTTATCGAAGGTCCATCACGGCATTGCATTCCGGAGTGTGGCGTTGCTTCATGACGGCAGGCCAGTCCTCGACAATATTTCGTTCGATATTCCTTCAGGAGCGTTCTCGGTCATTGTTGGACCCAGCGGAGGCGGGAAATCCACTATTGCCGATCTCATGGTTCGCTTGCTCGACGCCGACTCTGGTGCCGTTACGATCGACAGCATCGACGTGAAAAACCTGCGGATTCGCGATTTGAGGAGAACCATCGTCCTTATCGAGCAGTCTTCGTATCTTTTCCATGGCACTCTCTTTGAGAACATTGCTTATGCCAAACCGGAGGTGAGCCATGAAGCAGCCGAGGAGGCGGCGCACGCAGCCGGCCTCGCCGAACTTCTTCGCGGGTTGCCGCAGGGCCTGGATACCGTTGTCGGAGAACGCGGATTGACTCTTTCCACGGGAGAACGCCAGCGAGTAGCAATTGCGCGAGCGTTCTTATCGAATCCCGACGTATTGATTCTCGATGAACCAAGCGCGGCATTGGATCCGGAACGTGAGAAGGAACTGATCGAGAACCTGCGTTGGAAGTTTTCCGGCAAGACTTTGATTGCCATTACACATAAGCCGGCTCTGGCTGCCGCGGCCGATCATGTGCTGTATATAAAAGATGGACGAGTGGCGGAATGCGATGAGCGGAGCGAATGCAAGCCCGACGCGAAGCGCGAGCGCGATCGCGCGCAGCCTGAAACAACGGCGCAGCCATCAAGAGCGGTGCCGGCGTGAGTGGCTATGGTCTCAAGATCGCAGTGATCGACACCGGCGTTAATGCGAGTCACCTTCATATCTGCGCTCCGACGCACGGCGTAATCTTTGACGAGGAAGAAACCGAATCTTCATATGAGGATGTTCTCGGCCACGGGACGGCAGTGACCGCGGCGATTCAGGAGAAGGTACCCGACGCGGACTATTACATCCTGAAATTATTCGGGAACTCCTTGCGTACGACGGGAAGCCGGCTTCTGCGGGCTATTGAGTGGACCATCGAGCACCGGATGGATGTCGTGAACCTGAGCCTCGGAACTCCCAATTTAAATCACCGCTCCGCATTGGAGGCGCTGGTTGCCCGGGCCGCTGCGGCTGGCGTCCTGTTGGTCGCCGCGCGGTATTCCGGACAAACTCCCGTTTTACCCGGAATGCTGGACGGCGTCATCGGCGTTGACGTGGACTGGAATCTCTCCCGGGATCAATACTGCATGTCGCGTGAGAGTGGTTCGCCGATCTTTTACGCGTCTGGCTTTCCCCGCACGTTGCCCGGAATTCCTGTCACTCGAAATCTCAGTGGTATCAGCTTTGCCGTTGCGAACATGACGGGATTTGTGGCCCGTGCGTGCGAAGACCTTGAAGAACGTTCGATGGATAAGATTCTGAGCGCCCTGTCATTGGGAACGCACCAATTGGTTTCATGAAAAAACTCCTTGTTCTACTGCTTGCAGTTTTAGGCGGCCGTATCGTCCTGGCGCGCTCGGCGGCAACGGTTCCGTTCACGATTGAAGCAACTGAAGACGCCGCCGATGAATTCCCCGGCGCACCACGGCTTCAATCCTTTTCATTCGCGCAATGGAAGGGCCGCTGGGTTTTCATCGGAGGTCGAATCAGCGGTTACCACGCCGTGGGTGGCGGCTCTGCGGAATTCTTGAAGGCCGATGCGAACCGTGACGTGTGGGTCATTGATACAACCGTCAAGCCCGCCAAAACATATCACGTGCCCGTCGCGCAATTACCCGCGAGACTCGCAGTGGTTGGGGCGCAGTGGGCATCGACTGGGCAGCTCTATTTTCAGGATGGCGAGCAACTCTACATCTGTGGGGGCTACGGGGAGGACGAGAACGGCAAGTGGTCGACATTTGATGCGGTCTCACGAGTGAGCGTACCTGCGCTTGTTGAAGGAGTGATGAACGGGCGCATTCCTGGGGAGAGTATATCGTTCGGAAGATCGCCTCTCGTGCAGTCTGCCGGTGGCGGGCTGACGAAGCTAACCGACGGGTATTTTTATCTCGTGATGGGGCATTCCTTTCATGGCAGCTACACGGCCTTCGAAGGCCGTCAAGAGAAGAACGCCCCTGAAGCTTCGCAAACGTATTTGGACGAGATCCGCAAGCTTAGTGTCGAGCCAAAGCCCGATGGGAGTTTAGGTGTCGCTCTCGTAGAGAAATTTCACGACGAGATGGAGTTTCACCGGCGCGATTTGAATGTCGCGCAATTCCTTTCACCTGCCGGACTGGGATTTGCGGCTTATGGCGGGGTTTTCATCCCAGAGACTCAACTGAGCTACAGCAAGCCTGTGGATGGCGAATTACCAGATTGCGCTGAATTCGGGGGTTTCGATGTCTGATACCATCCCCCCATGCGCGACATCCTCGTCCTTTTCGTTCATGTGATCGTCACCGTATTGCGACGGGGTTTCGATGTCTGATACCATCCCCCCATGCGCGACATCCTCGTCCTTTTCGTTCATGTGATCGTCACCGTATTGCGACTTGCAAGGCCTGGTGGATTCCGGTCCGTCATTGCTGAATCTGCGCTGGTGCGACATCAACTGTTGATTCTGAATCGCGGTCGGAAACGAGCTCCCAACCTCCGCGTTTCGGATCGGATCGTCGCCGGTTTGTGCACCCTTCTCATGCGTCCGGCACGGATTGTGCGATCCTCGATCGTTCTCCGGCCGTCGACTCTGCTGCATTTCCACCAGATGTTGATCAAACGAAAGTACCGAAAGCTGTTCTCCGCCAAACACGGCCGTCGGGCTGGTCCGAAAGGACCTGCCAAAGAACTCATCGATGCCGTCGTTGAAATCAAACGGCGTAATCCCAGTTGGGGCTGCCCTCGAATTGCCGAGCAGATCACGCTGGCCTTCGGTGTCGAGATCGACAAAGACGTCGTACGCCGCATTTTGGCAATGCATTTTCGGCCGGAATCCGGATCGGGAGGGCCGTCATGGCTCACCTTGCTTGGGCATATGAAGGACAGTTTGTGGAGTGTGGATTTGTTTCGTTGTGAATCATTAACTTTGCGAACCTATTGGGTACTCATTGTCATGGACCAATTCACACGCCGCATCGTCGGCTTTGGCGTTCATCGGGGAGTGGTCGATGGTCCGGCGCTTTGTCGGATGTTCAAGGAGGCGATTCGAGGTGTAACCACCCTTCCGAAGTATCTCAGTTCGGATCATGATCCGCTCTATCGGTTTCATCAGTGGCAGGCGAATCTTCGTGTTCTGGAAGTAATTGAAATCAAGACGGTGCCAGGTGTTCCCCTGTCGCATCCATTTGTCGAACGGTTAATCGGGACCCTACGACGAGAGTGCTTGGACCAAACGTTATTTTGGACGACGGCGGAGCTGGAGATTTAATGGCTTTCGTGCGCACGCTGGGTTGGGAGGCCGACTGCCAGAAGCGGCGGCTATTGGAACGGGATCACCGCTAAGCTTCGCTTCATATCGATGGCAGAAGCACTGTAGAGGCCTTTATCAGACGCCTGTTGCCGCCTGATTTCACGAATTCGCCATCAACAGGTCGGAAGTTCAACATTTACAAGGCCGACGAGGTTTTCAGTAACGACAGTCGTACTCCGATCGAGAGATCTCACGCTTTTCGACCAGTGCCTGATGGCGCACGCGGTCGCGCTCGGCACGGGCATAAAGGGCTTCGTCCTGCGGGACTTTGTGCTCCGCCGCAGCCAGGTTCGCTTCTTCCGCATCAACGGTTGCGGAAGCTTCATCACGGGCTGCCTCCGCCGCATGGAGATGACTAAAGGCGCTGATGTTTGTGATCGGAACGTTGACGGCTGCAGAACGAGAGTTCTGGATTTTCTGAGAGTCGCGGGTTCGTAGAGGGTGGCGTCTTTCCTTGCGGCCTTTCGGACGAAAACTCAAATGCGTCTTATTGTTCCTGACACTGAGATCGGATGCTTGTGAATTGCTCGATCGTCACCAAAAGCACCGCGGTTTCTTGCATGACCGCGGGTTCGGTCGGGATAGCCGCAATCTGCGTGTGCAATGCAACTGGACATCTGGCGCGTGGATGGTGTTGACTCTGACTGGGACAATATTCACCGGCATCATGATGCATGGGGCACGTTCGAGAGTTACCTTAAAAGCGGCGTAACCTTTTTGCCTGCTCCTCCGAATCTATGGTCATGAATCTATATTGGCATGGCCGAAGATGCCATTTTCGGCATCGGAATCCAGGCCATTAACGGAGGAATTTCATGAACAGAAGGTTTGTCCTCGCCTCGGTGCTTGCCGCGGCGATTGCCACCCCCGCCCTCCTCACGGCGCAGAAACCCGTTCCGGCTCCCCCCTGGAAGGCGGAGAAATGCTACGGGATTGCCAAAGCCGGGAAAAACGACTGTGCTGCGACGGGGAATAACTCCTGCGGCGGCACGTCGAAATTAAATGCCGATCCAAAGGCGTGGGTTTATGTCCCGGAAGGTTATTGCGATCGCATTGTTGGCGGTAGCAAGACACCGAAATAACCACATCACGAACAAGTGGCCATCACCATGACATCCATCTCCCGGCTTCCAAGCGGTGCTGGCGTTGGTCTGCGGCTTCCTCATATCGCAGAAGTGGTGGCCACTCGACCGTCCGTGGGATGGTTGGAAATTCATCCCGAGAACTTCCTTGCCAATCCGCACGCAACCGAACTTCTGACGGAGTTGTCGCAGCATTATTTCATTTCCGTTCACACCGTCGGCATTTCGATCGGTAGCGTCGGCGGGATCGACCGGCTCCATCTGAAGCGGGTCCGTGCTCTGGTCGATAGGATTAATCCCGTTTTTGTATCGGGTCACCTCGCGTGGTCTACATACGGCGGCGAGTATCTTAATGATCTCTTGCCGCTTCCCTACAACCTGGAGGCCCTGCGGTTGATCGAGGCGCACGTTCGCGAGGTTCAGGAAACCCTGGGCCGGCCGTATCTCATCGAGAATCCGTCAAGCTATATGGGCTTTCGCACGTCGATGATGAGTGAAGCGGAATTCCTTTCCGAGCTTATAGGTCGAACCGGGTGCCAACTGTTGTGCGATGTGAGCAACGCATATATCAGCGCTCAGAACATGGGTTATGACGCGTACGAGTACATCGACAGCCTGCCGGCAGACGCCATCGCCGAGGCACATTTGGGAGGCTTTACGGCCGAGGAGGATGAAGCAAGTCCGGGCGCTGAGCTATTGATCGATACGCATGCCGCCGCCATAGCGGAACCCGTCTGGAATCTGTACGCGCATGCAATCCGGCGCTTTGGCGCCAGGCCCACATTGATCGAATGGGATAACGACATTCCATTATTCGCGGCATTACTCGCCGAGGCTGCCCACGCCGATGAGGTTGTGGCGGGAACGATGGCTCTGGAGGCGCGCTGTGCCGACGCTTGCTGAGACTCAAAAGTTTTTTCGCAATGCAGTCGTTGGTGATGATATGGCCGGTATCCGGTCTCTCATCGTTGGCGGCCGTGATGCGTCGAAACGTCTTGAGGTCCATCGGCGGAATTACGAGACCAGCCTTGTTACGGCACTTTTGGGAAAGTTCCCGGCGACCGTATGGCTGGCCGGAACACCCTTCGTGACCGAAGCTGCCAGACACTTTGTTTGCGAACATCCACCCCATGCGCCGTGTATTGCGGAGTACGGCGAGCGCTTCCCTGGATTTCTGTCGGCAGGTCCGGGCGCAGAACGTGTGCCCTATTTGCGTGAGTTCGCGGAACTCGAATGGCACGTCGGCCACATCGCAGTTGCCATCGATCAACCCCCCGTGAGCTTGCAGGAATTCTCCGCGATAAGCGATGAAGCTCTGCTAAACACGGTGCTCGTCTTGCAGCCTGGCTTGCGGTATCTCCACATGTCCTGGCCGATCGATGAACTGATGAAACTATATCTGACTGAAACGGCGGCGGACTCCTTTGAGTTCAGTCCGGCGGACGCATGGATCCAGACCCGCGGCGCTCGTGGAGAATTCCACATGGATCGTCTCGATGCGCCTGAATTCATCTTTCGGAAATCCGTCTCGGAGGGACAGGCGATCGCCGGCGCGGCGGAACGAGCACTCGATGCGGACCCCGCCTTCGATCCGGGCCGAGCTCTGGTGCGAGTTGTTGCGGAGGGCTTAGTCACAGCAATCATGTCAGGAAGTGAAGGAGATAAGTAATGACCACTTCTGAACACGTCCTCCTTCAAGGCCGGACACTGCGGGTTTGGTTCGTTTCCGCACGGGAGCGGCTCGCCCGATTTCCGCTCTCGTTTATCCAGCTTGGAATGCGGATCGGAGTTGGAATGGTGTTCTTCAATGCAGGTCTCTTGAAGTACAACTCCTTCGAGTTTGCCGTCAAGCTCTTCGAGGACGAATATAAAGTGCCGCTGCTCGATCCGGCTGTGGCGGCGCGCCTGGCGATGTTCAACGAACTCACATTTCCGGTTCTGCTGTTTCTTGGCCTGGCGACGCGCTTTGCGACACTGCCGCTGCTTGGAATGATTTCAGTGATTCAGATATTTGTGTATCCTCAGGCCTGGCCGGACCACGTGCTTTGGGGATCGATTCTCCTCTTTCTGCTCACTCGCGGGCCCGGGGCGTTGTCGCTCGACCACCTCATTGAGCGGCACTTTGCGAGGCGCTAGTGATCGAATGCCAGTTCATCAGATAACGACCCGCGACGGCTGCAAGAGCCGACAGCGCGAAAACTCCACCAATATGCCAAACCAGCAGCATTATCGTGACGTCCTCCGGATGGAATAGACGTAGAGACAAATTGGCCAGCCCTGCAGCAGCCAGGCCGCCGAGAGCGGTCGTCAGATGTGGAGTCAGGGGTGCGCCCCGGCGAAGCATCGCCGCCATGACAATCGCCGGGAACGTTCCCAGTAAAACGATGAAAGGGAAGCAGGATAAATCATGCTCCGGCGATAGAGCTTGAGGTCCAAGCCGGACGAAACTCTGGATGCACCCTGCGCCCGCGCTTCCCAACCAGCCAGCCAGCGGAACGAGGAGTAGCGCGAGAATTTTGCGGCTATGTCCCGGGACGACTGTGGCAAATGCAGCTACTGCGGCGCAGAGGCCGACAGCCAAGGCCGATACCTGCTCGACTGCGAACCGGGGGTCCGACCACTTCGATGGCAGGCCGTGCCGCGGCGTCATCATCAGCACAATTCCAATGTAGGCCGCGGACAGCGCAAGCCATGCTGCTGCCCTGATCCATGGCCGGGGAAGCGGGCGAACAGGCTGAATGCTGTCGGCCAGGCTTCGAATGAGGTTTTCAGTGTCTCGAATCATTCGTCCTTCACAAGTATCTTCCGTAGCGCAGTCATCGCCCGGTGAGTCGCAACCTTGAGTGCGGCGATGCTCATGCCAGTCGTTGCTGCGGCCTCCTTCAACGACATTTCGCGCAGTTTCAGCATTTCTATGGCACTGCGCTGTCCTGGTGGAAGGCGTTCGATCGCCCGCTTCAGCGCCTCGGAGTCGCCATACACTTCAGTAGTGGTATTCGCACTCTCGCCGGCAAAGGTTACATCCAGGTTGTCGAAGCTCACCTCCCGCCCCGCGCGGCGTACATAGCGTCTTGTCCCATCGGCGAGTCGGTTTCGGGTAATTGCGAGAAGCCACGGCATGAATGGACGTTTTGGGTCGTAGGTGGCACGGACAGCATGCAGGGATAGCAGGATGTCCTGCACAAGATCTTCAATGTCTTCGGCTGCCAGAAAACTCCGATACCGAAGCACAATCAGGCGTAACCGTGGCGCGAGTTGCTGCATCAACTGAACGTAGGCGTCCGCTTCCCCAGCCTGTGCGGCCTTCATCAGCGCCGCAAAGCGGTCGCCGGCCGCGGCTCGGACATTCTCAGACATCCGCAATCGTGTATCGCAGTGTTGTTGTGGTCTTATTCATATCAAACTCACGGTCCACGGGGTCTCACCTGTCATCACGTTGTTCGGAAAGAGTCCTTATATGTTCGAAAACGCTGCGGTGTACCTGATGGATGATCATATCCGACCAGATGCGCCAATACGGCGAAGGCCACATCGAGTTTCGGTACCAGCTGGTTCCTTGGAGTCCGGTGCTGCCGTCCGGATTGGGAACTAACTGGAACTCCGCGGATTCGGGAATGAAGTAACCGCTCAGATGGCGCGGATGGATGGCGTATGGGCTGAATTCCCGCATCGCTTCGGGTCCCGATACAATCGAGAATCCGAGACGTTTACCTTGCTCCCAAACGTTAACCTTCTCAATGAATGTTCCGGTTGTAAAGAGGCAGCGACGTACGGCGCCTACTCCATCCCCGTCGATATCTGCACGAATGGGATGAGACACCCCGAGCCGAAACAGCATTTCATCAGCTTGCTCCAGATCGGGAAATGAAACCAGGTTGTTCCAAACACGTCTGGCCGGCGCTTCAATTCGAATGCTGGTGCTCACACTAAAACGAGGGGCTTCAAGCGCGCTTATACGTTCAAAGCCCATGAGACTCATCGGTACGATGACGAGCACGAGCATCATCGAAGGCGCTTCTGTAGAAATGGAGCCCTGACGCTGAGCCAGAAATCCCACGACACCGCCAAAGAGTGCGAGTGGTGTCGCGATTGGGACTGCCATCGCGATGCAGATCAAACCTTCCACCGCAAATGCCAGCAACGCCACTGCGGCGAGCGCCACGGACAGGAATGACACAAAAAGGCAGCTCGATAGGTTCCTCGGATGATGGTAGCCATATACCAGCACCGAGCTCAGACCCATGCAAAACGGCATCGCGACGAACACACCCCAACCATAGACGCCCAGCGTCTCAACTCCAATATAGATAAGCAGGCCGCCGATGGCCCCGTTCAGCGCAACGGCTACAGCGGCGCTACCTAGCGGTTCCTTGGGTATTAGCGACGCGAATGCACTTCGAGAAGTGTGGACTGTCGTGACTCTGTCGCGCGGAGGGATGATGCTCAGCAGAGCGAAGAATCCCAAGTTGAGTACCGGAAGAAAAAAAAGAAACACCAGCCACAACGGTAGCCGCGCAGACCTGAGCCGCCGAACTGTCAACACGATTCCGACCCAAACGAATGGAAGGGCGATCGCCAGCAGCGTTACCAGAAATCTGGTGTCCGTTGAAGAAAGCGATTGAGGGCGGATCACGTCTACGGGCGGGATCCAGTAGTTGAAGATCGTAAACGGGCGCCCGAAGATCCTGGCCGCAACGATCCGGTCGATGTTATGTTTGATCGCGAATCCGATCACACCCACGAGAAAATACGTCCCGCGCCCTACAGTTCCTCGCCAGCTCCACAGATCTGATAAATGAATGGGTGGCGCACCGAAAGGCACACGTCGTGGCAAACCCAGGACGATCCCGAGGATCACCAGAACGGCCAGTATCAACCCGAAAAGAAGTACAGTCATGGTTCAGGTGGTCCCATATCCAACATCAGCTCTATGGACGCTCATAAATAAATAATTACATCATTTAGTAATGAGTTCGTGGAAGACTGGACACGGGGGTGTGGGACGAAGGTTGAACAAGAACGTATTCCCCTCCTTGCAAAGGAGGGGTGGCCGCGCCATCAATAAGATGCTGCCGAAGGCCACCAAAGTTGGCGCGGACGGGGTGGTCAGTCCTCGAAACGTGTTTGATGCGTTTTGAAACATCTCATCTCAAATGACCACCCCGTCTGCGCCTTTAAGGTGGCTTCGCAGCATTTTCATGATGGCGCAGCCACTCCGTCCTGTTCCAGGAGGGAAATCCGATTCGCTTTACCATCGGCTAGAACACCTGCACGGTCAGATGGACCATTTGGTGCGATGGTAATTGGGTTTTTGGACAACTACATTGGACATCGCTCATGGGACATTCCAACATTTGACATTGGAAGAGGCGAGCCATCCTGTCCAATGATCTACTGACCCACTGACCCAACTCACCCGATTCCGTCCTAAGTTTCAGTTGTTTTTCAGCAGCGGGATGCTATCCACCGCAGGCGGTTGGGGCACGGACCGGAGGAAGGCGTAGATATCCGCCAGTTGCTGGTCCGAGAGCACTTTAGCCGTATAAGGAGGCATCTCCCCGGTGGGCTGGCGGACATAGCGGGAGAGTGCCGCAAATGCTAACGGACGCGGCGCGAGTCGAGGTGCGGCCCCGCCCTGAGCGGCGTAACCATGGCACTGGTAGCATCCGTGGCTTGCGAAAATCTTCTTGCCGTTCTGGGCGTCTCCGGCCGGAGTGGCCTGAGCGTCTCCAGCAGCCGCGCCGGCGCTGGGAGCCGTTCCTCGATTCTGAGCTCCCAGCGCGGAAGCAATTGTCATAAGACTCAAAAAGAAAATCAAAACGCGCATAACCGTTGGCCTCCTCGCATGGCCTCCTACCGGGGTTGCGTTACAACATCGACCAGAGCGGGCTCGCCGCGCACGACCACTTCAATCGCGCGCCGGAGGGCCGGTCCAAGATCTTTGGGATCGGTTATTGGTCCTTCGCCATGAACGCCCATACCTCGTGCGACGGTTGCGTAATCAATGTTGGGATCTTCGATCTTCGTGCCGATACCCGCATTGGTAATGCCACGTTGGTGGCGGTTGGCCATTCGTTGGATGTGCATGACTTCCTGATGATAGGCGCGGTTATTATGCATGACGCTCAAAAGCGGGATGCCGTGATGCGCTGCCGTCCACAGGGCTCCCGGGGCATACATCAGATCGCCGTCGTTCTGAATGCTGACGCACAAGCGGCCATACTTTCTGTGCGCCAGAGCGGCTCCAACCGACGTCGGCAAGCCGGAGCCCACGGCCGCAGCGCCGCCACCGCCGAGGGTTTGATAGTGCTTGTCGATGTTCCACAGCCGCCCACCGCCGCCTCCGACACTTGCCCAATCCTTGTCCTTGATCGCATTCCACAGCTCGACCGACAATCGAGCCGTACTGATCGGACTCGCATCCCAGCCGTAAGTCGCCGCAGTACGAGCCTGCTCCAACGCCTGTGCGCTCGCAGCGGCGAATTTCTTTCCGCGTTCTTCGAACACTCGCTTGCGGTCGGCGGTGATCAAGCGCTTGACGGCTTCGATCAAAGAAGGAAGGGTCGCTTCGGGGTCCGCCGCAATCGCCATATCGAGTTCGGTGTACCGCTGGAAATCCTGGTAGTTGCTCTTTAAATAAAGGTCATTCGCCGTGATGCTGACCAGCTTCGTGTCCTTTTTGATGACCGGCCGCGTGGAGCGTTCCAATTGGTCCCGGACGTTGTTGACTGTTCCCCAAAAATCCGCAACCTCCAAACCGACGATCAAATCCGCATTCCGGACGACTCCACCGGCAGCCTGGTTGAGGGGATGACGCGACGGAAATTTTCCGCTCGCCACCGGCGCCTGGAGCGTCTCGGCCAAATCGATCAGCAGTTTCATTCCCTCGGGCGTGCGTATCGCCTGCCCGCCCATCAGGACCGGATTTTCCGCCGCGACGAGAAGTTTTGCCAGCTCGGCAACCGCGCCCGAATCTCCCGCCGGCGGCCGCGCCAGCGTAAGCTTGGGGACATGCATTCGGGCAGGGTCCGCAATTGGAGTCTCCTGGAGGTCGCTATCGGCCACCAATACCACAGGGCCTCTCGGTGGCGTCATCGCTATCTTGTAGGCGCGGACGGCGGACTCCCCAAAGTGCGTGAGCGAGATTGGAAGGTCATCCCACTTGGTGTAATCACGGACCATCGCCGCGGCGTCCTGAGCGCTGTGATACCACTCCACACCAGGCCGCCGCGCCGCAACGTCGATCGTGTTTCCGAGAATGATGAAGACGGGAACCCGCCCGGCATACGCGTTATAGATCGCCATTGCGGCATGCTGTAAGCCGACCGTGCTATGCGCCATCACCGCCATCGGCTTGCCCTCCACCTTTGCGTAGCCGTCGGCCATAGCTACCGACGACTCTTCATGGCAGCAAGTCAGCAATTCCGGGTTCTTGTTCCCGCCATAGTTGATGATCGATTCGTGCAGCGCACGGAAACTCGATCCCGGATTCGCGGCGATGTATTCGAAGCCGAGAGACTTCATAACATCCAGCATGAAATCAGAACCCGGGTGGTCTGCAGTGAGGACTTCCGTGGAGACTGGATCGGTCTCGGCAGCCAACGCCCTCGCGGATGGCAACGCCGCGCTGCCACGCGCCGCCTGGGCCCGTTGTGCCTTCACCTCGGGAGTTTTCGCAACGAGAGCTGCGGCACCGGCCGCTGCGCCCTTCAGAAAACCACGACGATTCAAGGGACTCTTTTTCGATTTCTCCATGGATCCTCTCCTTCCGGCCAGTGTTTTCTAGCGTCCGTCTCAAAATGTGTTCCCGATTCTACTGCTGCCCAGGCGGTTAAAGCGAAACATATTGGTGTCAGCATTTTCTTCCCGAACATCGACACCCGAACGTGAGCAGTACCAATGCCTTGACATTTCGGCAAGCCGCAGCTTTAAATGAGTCAAAATATCCTCTAGCTTGGAATACCCCACAAAGGAGATCTCGGCATGAAAGCGATGTGGAAGGATTGGCTCTTTCATCTTGTTTCTGTGGTGTTGTTGGGGTTGTTGGCCATGATCGTGACCAGCGGCAGCTTGGGAGCCCAAACAACCGCCAAAGCAGCAGAGACTCCTGCTGCAGCAACGACCCAGGGACAGTTGACCTTCACGAAGGACGTGGCGCCCATCCTCCAACGCTCTTGCCAGAACTGTCATCGGCCGGACTCCATCGCCCCGATGTCATTGCTGACGTACGAAGAGGCCCGGCCGTGGGCAAAGGCGATTAAAGAGAATGTGGTTCTGCGGAATATGCCGCCGTGGCACATTGATCCGAATGTTGGGATTCACGAGTTCAAAAACAGCGTGGCGCTGTCGGACCAGGAAATCGCGACAATCGCGAAGTGGGTGGACTCCGGCGCGCCGAAAGGGAATCCTGACGACATGCCGCCGCCGCGCAAGTTCGATGACAACGCCAAATGGAGCATCGGTACGCCGGACCTCATCGTGGCGATGTCGAAGGATCTGGTCGTTCCGGGCAAGGCTCCCGACACGTGGAAAAACGTTGTCGCAGACCCGGGCCTCACAGAGGACCGGTACATCAAGGCGGTTGAGGTAAAACCGACCAAAGGCTTTAGAACAATTCATCACCTGGGCGCGACGCTTGTCTATCCGGACGGTGGCCAGGCTTTAATCCAGGCGTACGGAATAGGAAAGAACGGCAATATTTTCGACGAAGGGTCAGGCCGCTTGATAAAGGCTGGTACGAAAGTAACTTTCAACCTGCATATCCACTCTTACGGCCAGGACACCATAACCAACGTCGCCATCGCGTTCCAATTCTATCCGAAGGGATACGTGCCGAAATATATCGCCACCACCGAAATGATGGGTGACGACGCAGAGCTCGATTTGCCGCCGAACACGGATAACGTCCGGACCGATACCTACATGACGCTGATGAAGCCCACGCGCATACTGTCTTTCCAGCCCCACATGCACACTCGAGGCAAGGCGATGTGCCTGGAAGTGATCTACCCGGGTGGCGGAAAACGGCCAGGGAGCAAAGTTGAAACGTTGAGCTGCGTGCCTCATTACAAATTCAACTGGATGATCGTTTATGAGTACGCACCGAACGTGCAGCCGCTCCTGCCGGCTGGCTCCGTCCTGCACTTTATCAGTTGGCACAACAATACCGCGACGAACAAGCTGAATCCTGATCCGGACACCTGGGTCGGCTTTGGGCAGCGCTCGATCGACGACATGAGTCACGCCTGGATCACCTACTACACTCTGTCCGATGAAGACTTCAAGCAGCAGGTGGCAGAGCGGAAGGGCAACCTGTCCGCTAAAGTGGGGCAGTAAGAGCGCAAGGCTAATCGATGATATGCGTTTACGTTTGATCTTCTTTTTGGCAGGTGCGGTCTTACTGCTGGCCGCGCCTGGCCGGTCGACTGCTCAGATTCCGTATCAGGGTCAATATAACCGTGGACAGGACGTCGTTCCAGTTTACGAGGGTTGGAGGCCCAACCCGGACGGCACGTTCACGCTATATTTCGGCTATTTCAACCGCAACTATCAAGAGGAACTCGATATTCCCATCGGGCCCGAGAACGGTATCGATCCCGGTAATGATCGCGGTCAGCCGACGCATTTTTATCCTCGCCGGAACTTGTATGTGTTCAAAGTAGTCGTACCGAAGGACTGGGGCCTGGAACGAAAGGTTGTATGGACCCTGAGTATCCGCGGCAAGACGAACACGGCGAAGGGGTGGCTCCAGCCGGACTGGGAAATCAATGATGAAGTAATGATGGAGAATGCGGTTGCCGGCAACGATCCGGAGAATGAACCGCCACTGATCTCGGGCGCCGGTGCGCAAACAATTAACCTGCCGAGCACTGTTACATTGACGGCTACAGCGCAAGACGATGGGCGTCCCAAACCTCGAGCGCAGCGGAATTCCGACGAAGGAGATAGCCCGCCTCAAGGATTGTCTGTTCGATGGATCCAGTACCGCGGTCCGGGGCCGGTGACTTTTGGTCCGGAGAGCCACGCCTCTGGTTCCGGAAAATCACTGACGTCGTCGACGACAGCGAGCTTCAAAGTTCCGGGTATCTACGTCCTGCGTGCGATTGCCAGCGACGGCGCCCTTGAAGCTTTCCACGATATTACGGTCACTGTGAAATAGAACAGGGACGATCCGAACACACCGCGGCTAAAATAGTTTGGGCTAAGACTTTGACGTATCCCTGTGCGACAAACGTTTTCCATTGACCAGCTGCAAACATCTCTGGATCGCACGGCTGGACCTCTTTTCGCCACCTGTATCGTCATAGCGAACGTGATCGGAGCCGGCATTTTCACCACGCCCGGTTTTCTCGCGCGCGATCTCGGGAGTCCGTTTGCTGTGCTCTCGATCTGGTTGATCGGCGCCATGCTGGCACTCGCCGGCGCCCTCTCCTACAGTGAACTGGGCGCGGCGTTTCCGGAAGCGGGCGGAGAGTATGTCTATCTCCGTGAAGCGTTCGGCTCCTTGTGGGGATACCTGAGCGGGTGGACTAGTTTTTTTGCTGGTTTTTCCGCTGCGATCGCGGCGGCGGCGATCGGGTTTGCAGCGTATCTAAGTTACTTCGTTCCTGGTCTGGCACCAGGGAATTTGCTGTGGTCCGGTCAAATCGGTCCGCTTCCGCTTCGCTTCAGCGCCGGGCAAATCGTGGCTCTCGTCGCGCTATGGGCGCTTTCGCTCGCGCACATCACGGGAAGGAGCCGCAGCGGCCAGTTGCACGTTCTGCTGACGGCCGGGAAGGTCCTCTCCATCGCGGCGCTCATCGTCCTGGGCCTGTGGCTTGGCCGCGGCCAGTGGGGGAATTTTCAATCCGGGTCTGAAGGGATCCTGCCGCCGGGAGTTTTCCGAAATGGAGCGGTCTCGCTGATTTTTGTCCTTTACTCATTCAGTGGGTGGAACGCGGCGGCTTACATTGCTGGGGAGGTCCGGCGCCCGAACCGCGTGATCCCCCTGTCCCTGCTTGCGGGCACCGGAATCGTGACGGTCCTCTATCTGGGTCTCAACATTCTGTTCGTCTATGGCCTGGGGATCAACGGTATGAGTGGCGTCCTGCAGGTCGGGGAAAAAGCCTCCCTCGCCCTGTTCGGACCGAAGGCCGCTGGAGTCGTGTCTGCCATGATGGCCCTGTCCATTCTGGCCTCGGCCAGCGCGATGATCGTTGCCGGTCCCCGCGTCTACTTTGCGATGGCTTCCGACGGCATTTTCCCCAAGAAGCTGGCCACGGTTCATGCACTGTACCGGAGTCCCGCCCCATCAATCGTGTCGCAGGCACTTTGGGCCTCGGTTTTGATCCTTACGGGCACATTTGAAGCGTTGCTCGTCTACTCCGGATTCGTCCTTGTCTTTTTCTCAGCGATGGCGGTCGCGGCTTTGATCGTGCTTCGTGTGCGACGGCCGGAACTCGAGCGGCCTTTCCAGGTACCCCTCTACCCGTTCACGCCAGCCATCTTCATCGGCTTTTCTTTTTGGATCCTGACTTACACGCTTTGGGGCCGTCCGAAAGAGTCGTCACTCGGCATTGTCACGGTGTTGCTTGGACTGCCTCTGTACTTCTATTGGCGGCGACGAACCGTTCGAGCGTCAAGGAGAGACTTCTGAGTGGTCTGCTAACCTAATAAAAAAGTCATCTACTTGCCAACTGGCTTGACCGTCATGATTTTTAGCTCCATGGGATAGCTGTGATCATTGACGATTCCTTCGATCAAGACTGGAGCGTCAGAGGGAACCTGGGGAGCATTCGCAGCAGTGACCAGGAGAAACTTGTCTTTACCCGCCAGAAAGAATCTCTTGCCGCCCTGCTCCTGGAGACGGCCTTTAGCGCTAATCTGGAATTGCGCGATTCCCACCTCCAGCGGCTTCAGAAGGTCCCGAAACTCCTGCGGGTGAAAAGCAGATCCGGGTTTGTAGGAGACCATGATCGCTTCGCTGGACCTGCTGATCGTCACTTTGTCGACGCTGGCCAGGCGTCTGAAATTGATCTCGGAGACCGCTGCACAGACGCCGCAGGAAATTCCCGTGGTTTTCATCGCAACCTTCTCGACCTGAGCGAATGCCGGCATGACGGACGCCAGCATCAGTGCGGAAAGTTGCAGCATCTGTTTCTGCAGTTTCATCTCTCTTCCTTTCATTTATTAGGAGACATCCTTTACCGGTACCGAATCGATATCACGATCCAGCCGCCGATGACCATGGCGTTCAACACCAGGCTGACGGCAAGAATCGTCTTGATCCCCCAGGTGCGCAAAAAAGGCGGGCGACGGCGGACCACCCAGACCTGGTAGACGAGCGACACAACAGCCACCGTGAAGAAAAGCGGCTGCAGACGCTCGAGCCAAAACAGGCACCCGGCGCTCAGCAAGGAAAATAAACCAAGTCCTGCCAGGACTTGCGGCAGCACTCATCAACTCGGCGTCAACAGGGCGGCAATAATGGACAACATGCCAGCCCGCTTGGGGTCCGCTTCCATGTAAATTATCTCGGACGCACTATACGAACCGGCATTCGGCAAAGTCAAGATGATGCGCAAGTCGACTCATCGAAGAACGCCACGACGTTGCGTCCGTCTTTGTGTCCGATCCGCGCCTAGAAGATCAGCTTCAACACGAGCTGAATGATGCGGGGCTGGGAATCGGTTACGCCTTCGACTGTTGTTCCTGTGGTGGAGATCTGACCGAAAGTACTACTCGTGATGGTGGTATTGGGATTTCGGAACAGAGGGCGGTTCAGTGCGTTGAACATGTCTGCACGGAACTCCAGCGTTCTGCGTTCATCAATGCTGGTCCTCTTAGCGACGCTCACGTCGAGATTGGTCCGTGTGGGTCCCCGGAAGGCATTGCGGCCGAGCGTTCCGTACGTTCGCTGCGAAGGATTGTTAACCGGATCGAAACCCTGAGCCGGCGTGGCCGTTAAATCCGCTCTGGAAAACACGTTAGGATCGAAGAAGTAATTGCCGGTTCTTCCGCTGAACGACTGCGACAGGTGCGGGTCGAAATAAGTGATAGGTGAAACCAGATTGGCTCTCACGAGGTTCTGGTCACCCACTGCGGATGGACCCGGTGCCGTTCTGTTTCGGCTGAGCTGGGCTGTTATGTCGAGAGGCTCGCCTGAACGATAGCTGAAGATAGGCTGGAGGGTCCATCCGCTCAGGAGCAGTCCCGCGCCGCTGCCCCAGGTTTTCGGAGATGGTAGTCCCCATGATCCGGACAGTGAAACGTAATTCGTCAGGTCGTAATCCGAAACCGCTTTAAAGCGCTTGCGATCGAAGTACGGAACGCGACGATTAGACGCATTGGTCACCCGGAAGCCGGAGGTTGTGTCCTCAGACTTACCATAGGTATACGAGAACTGATAGCTTACGTTGCCCAATCCACGGACGTCGCGCGGCCGACCGCGGAGACCCAGCGCGAGGGAATGGTAATTGGCAAGGCCGACGTTCCCGAATGTGTCCAGATAACTGAAGGCATTTGCGGGATTGCCGGGTGTAAGGTTGAATATTCGCGTTGTCGTCCCAGGTATAAACGGATTGCTATCGAATATTCCAGTGAGCTTGTGCGAACTGCTTCCAATATAAGCAATGTCGAAGATCGTATTCGAATTGATCTCTCGCTGGATGTCGAGGTTGAACTGGTAGACGTAGGGCGTTCGCAAGTTCGGATCGACCGAGTAAACAGCAGCGCCGCCCAATGGCAGACGTCCCGTTGCGGCAAAATTCAGATTCTTCGGAGGCGGGGCCGATGGGAACGGATTCGGTTGACCGGACGCCACAAATGGCCGAGTCATACTTGGGATTTCGACTGTGGGATTTGAAGTCAACGCAGGGAAAAACAGATCGGCAAAGGCAAAGAATGGCGCTTGTCCGTTGAACTGGAGATTGTCTTCGCCTTTCAGAATATCGTAGAAGACTCCAAAACCGCCGCGGACACTCGTCTTTCCGCTGCGTCCCGGAGACCACGCAAAGCCAAAACGGGGCGCCCAATCATTCTTGTCCGCGAAATTCGAACCTGTCGGAGCTCCTGCGTCGCCGGGAAAGAGGATGCCTTTGGGCGCGTTCGGAAACACGGTGGACTGCTGGCCGAGCGCCCATGTGAAGGAACGTCCTTCTAAGTCCAATTTGGGCGAACTGTATTCGTAGCGTACGCCCAGACTCAGCGTGAGATCGCGGCGGACCTTCCATTCGTCCTGAAAGAACCCACCGAAATTTTTCGAACGGATGTTGCTTGGAGCCGCGGGGTATTGAAGGAATTCGTCGGCGAGACCGAGCACGAAGTCTGCGTGGTCGTTTCTCGTATACGGACCGCTTGCGCCTCCTACGCCGACAAAGCTGAACTGGCCGTTGATGTAGAAGTCATAAACCGTGTTGTTTTGGTATGGCGTGTACGTTGCGCCCGCTTTGAACGTGTGAGCACTTTTGATCCAGGTCAGCGTATCGGTCCACGTGAACGTGTTATCGATAAGCTTTGTCGGTCCCTGGGGGCTGAATCCAACTCTCATGCCGCTGTCGAAATCCAAAATTGTCGGACCGGTCGGATCGTCCGACGTGATGCCCACGCCCAATTCGCTGGGAGTCGGTAGTTTCTTCGAGGGTACAGCCTGAAAATTGTTATTTCGCTGGGCGCTCAGCCGGAAGTCATTCAACAGGGAGGGGGAAAAGGTTCTGATGTAATTGACCGCGAGGAAATACTGCTTCCGCCGCCCTTCATCTCCAAATCCACCCACACTTACGGTCGTGCTGGCGTAGGGGTTGAGCTGGTTTCGCCGGTTCCACCCAAGTGTCGCTGAGATGCGGTCTTTGGGAGTGACGTAATAGTCCACTTTGTTGGTCACTTCATCCCGATTGTCGCGCGCGCTATCTTGGAAAATTTTGAATCCGGCCGGGTCGGCAGGAATCAAACCGGCCTTGATATAATTTCTCGCAACAGTATTGATTTTTGATGGATCGATGATCGCTTGTGCGGCAAGCGCGGGATTCGGTTGGAAGAATGGGAATCTTTGCAAGAAGGCTGCGACGTTCGTATCCGGTCCAGTGTGGCTGGCGTTCGACAACGAAAAATCACCATTCAACTCTGCTGGCGTGAATATGGTGAGCTTGGGGCTAGTCCGAAGCTGCGACTGTCGCTGGCTCTGCCATCCGCTGAAGAAGAAAAGTTTGTCTCTGAATACCGGTCCGCCAACAGTGCCCCCGAACTGATGCCGCTTCAGAATATCTTTGGGAAGTCCTGCAGCGTTGTTGAAGAAAGAATTGGCATTGAAAGCCTCATTTCGCGCGTAATCGTACGCGGTCCCATGGAAGGTATTGGTTCCCGATTTCGTGACAACGCTTACAATGCCGCCCGAACTGCGTCCGTATTCCGCATTGTACACGCTGGTTAATATTCGGAACTCTTCGATCATGTCCGGATTCGGATTGAGCACAACGCTGTTGCTCAACAGGTTGTTGTTGACGCCGCCGTCGAGCAGGTATGTGACCGAATCCTGGCGCGCGCCGGCGACACTAAAAGTTCCAGTATTTCCACCGACAGTTGATGGAATTACGCCTGGCTGCAGAAGAGCGAGATCCAGCGTGTTGCGACCATTTAGAGGCATATTGGCAATCTGGCCGCTAACCACGGACATGCCCAGTGTCGGAGTTATGGTCTCGACGTGAGTGATACCTTCTTCAACGATGATTTCTTCCGTTCGTGCACCAACAACCATCTGGATATCAACTCGCAGAGACTGGTTGATTTCAAGCTTCTCCGGTTTCGTGACCGCTTTCTGAAAACCCGGCATGTTTGCCGTCACCGTATACATTCCGATGGAAAGCAGCGGTGCCTGATACGCTCCTCGCTCATTCGTGAGGGTCTCGTAGGCAACTTGCGTGTCAACATTGGTCACAGTGATCGAGGCGCCCGGAATCAGCGCGCCCGTTGGATCTGTTACAGTTCCAACGATTCGACCGGTGGCGGTTTGTGCCCAGAGCGCAGCGGCGCCGGAAAGACAGAAAAGAAGAACAAACATAATCCCGAAGGATCGCCCAAATCTCTCAAAGCGGATCATAGATTTCCTCCTCCCTTCGATCTACACGGAAGGCAACACGTCGCCCTCCCGGTGGTCTCAGCAAAATAAACCAAGTGCTGCCAGGACTTGCGGCAGCACTCATCAGCTCGGCGTCAACAGGGCGGCAATAATGGACAACATGCCAGCCCGCTTCCATGTAAATTATCTCGGACGCACTATACGAACCGGCATTCGGCAAAGTCAAGATGATGCGTTTCTCGGTGAATAGCGGCTTGTTGATCCTCAACCCTGGGAGTTGTGGCAAGATCAGCGGTAGAGCCATCAACTAATGGAAAGGAAGGCAGAGATGAGTAATTATCGAAGCATGGAGCGGCAATTTTTCGAAAACCTTCGGCTTGAGCGCCGTCCCGTGGCGATCACATTTCGGGGAGCTCCTCCGTCCGGCGTTTCCAAGTTTACGGGAACCGAACCGGCGGGTTGCAGTTTCTGGAGGCTCGCCGCAGAGGGACGGACCTTTTACACGGTTCCGAGCGACCATTACAACTGCGCGATTGGGTCCTACACGCACAACATTGCCTTGCCGCCGGAGCGCGCTCAGGAGCTCGAGCAGACGCTGAGCTTCATGACGAGCATCGGCTATCTCCGGATGGAGGAGGTTCCTGGAATCGCCCGCCTGCCGCGCACACCGGGTGTCGTCATTTATGCTCCGCTGGGGGAAACGCCGGTTGACCCGGATGTGGTGCTTTTTTGGGGACGTCCCGGCCGAATCATGCTTCTACAGGAAGCAGCGATCCGTGCCGGTGTCGGGTCCCAGACTAACGTTCTGGCGCGCCCGACCTGTATGGCGCTTCCCGTTGCCCTGTCCCAGGGGACGGTCGCCAGCACGGGCTGCATCGGCAACCGCGTCTACAACGACATTGACGACGGAGAGCTTTATGTGGCCATTCCGGGTAAGGACGTCAGCCGTGTGGCCGATCAGGCCCAATCCATCGCCACGGCTAACGCCAAATTGTCGGAGTATCACCAGGAGCGGCGGCGGACGCTCAGGAGTGAATAGGTGTGGAACGAATGTTGAACAAGAACGTATTCCCCTCCTTGCAAACTGATCATTACCCACAAGTCGTCCGCTGGACACGGGCGTCTGGGACAACCGGCGGGAAAGGCGAAGTCCCCCCCTTGGCAAAGGAGGGGTGGCCGCGCCATCAAGTAAATGGTCCCGTTCCTTTGGAGGCGTGGCCGGGGTGGTTCGTTCAACTTCCGATAATCGGTGGCTTGAACCAACCACCCCGCCTGCGCCCGCTAAGGAGGCTTCGCGGCATTTTCTTAATGGGCGCAGCCACCCCTCCTTGTCCAGGGAGGGGACTTCGGCTTTCCCTTAAGTTGTTTTCAATGTCCCCGTGTCCAGCAAAAGATGTGGGACATGGCAAGCCTTGCAAATGGAAAATGACCACCCCGTCAAAGGTGGCTTCGCCTCATTTTCTTGATGGCGCAGCCACAACCCCTCCTGTTCCAGGAGGGGAATCCGTTGTCACTCCCCCCGTGTCCAGCAATCCAAATTTGAATCTGCGTCATCCGCGTAATCCGCAGCCATTCTTGATTTGACGTGCGGCTGGGATTACAGTTCCTGTGCAGAGGAGATCTCCATTGCACGTGGGGCGGTCTGACTGTATCACTGGCGTCGTGTTGGGTTTTCTGTTGATGACGCAGCCGGCCAGTTCTCAACTCGTTCAAATTCGTCACTGGTCGGGACAAGGCGTTGCTCCCACATACGAAGGCTACGACGTCAACGCGGATGGTTCTGTCAACATGTGGTTCGGATACATGAATCGGAATTACGAGGAAGAACTCGACATTCCGGTTGGACCTGACAACAGCTTCGAGCCCGGAGTCGATCGCGGCCAACCGGCTCATTTCATGGTGAGGCGGCACAAGGATGTTTTCAGGGTCGTCGTAGCGAAGGATTTCGGCGACCAGAAGCTGGTGTGGACCCTCAGAGCGCATGGCCAAACCGCACAGGTTGCCGGGACGCTCAATCCGGTTTGGATGATTGACCGCCTTCGCACGACTCGAGGCGGAAACAGTGAGAAAGTCGATTCAAACACGCCACCGGTGGTGACCATTGAGCCCCACGAACAAACGATCCTCTATCCCAATCCGGGTTCCGCCAGGCTGATTGTATCTGCGACCGACGACGGACTACCGAAACGGGCCGGGAAAACAGTCGGCATGACGGTCATCTGGACCAAGTACCGTGGGCCAGGAGCGGTGACGTTCGATACCGCCAAGGCTCAACTTGTGGATGGCAAGGCTGTCGCAGCAGCAAGGTTCAGTGAGCCCGGCGAATACGTGCTTCAGGCGGTCGTGGATGACGGCTCGGGGGAAGCAGCCGGGAATTTCGGTTATCACTGTTGTTGGACTAACGTACAAGTGAAGGTCACGGTGAAGAAGAGCGAGGGTGAAAATCGATAGCCATAGTGTTGGAAAATAATTTGGAGCGAGAAAAGCCCTATTCCCTCCTTTTGAAGGAGGGGTGGCTGCGCCGTAGGCGCAGACGGGGTGGTAGCTAAGGCGATAATCGGTTACTTGAAACAACCACTCTGTCCGCGCCTTTCAAAGGAGGGGAACATCTTCTTGATGGCGCGACGCAGCTAGATCTGAAATCTGCAATCGCCAATACGCCCGACGCTAGTAAGAAGGAGAGCTGATTATGGCAGATATCCAGAAGCACGTCATCCCGGCCATGATGCTGCTGTTTGCCGGCGCTGGCATGACGTCGTTGTTAGCAGAGACGACCGTCACCTTTACCAAAGATGTAGCGCCCATCCTCCAGAAGAACTGCCAATCCTGCCATCATGCCGGCACTACTGCGCCGATGTCACTGATAACTTACAACGAAGTCCGTCCATGGGCTCGTTCGATCAAAGAGCGTGTCGTTCTGCGCGACATGCCGCCGTGGCATTTGGACAAGACAGTGGGTATCCGGCGCTACAAGAACGACATTTCGTTGAGCGATCAAGAAATCGCGACGATCGTCAGGTGGGTGGATGGCGGCGCACTGGAGGGCAACCCTGCGGACATGCCTAAGCCGCTGAGCTTCGCGTCGCAAGACGAGTGGTTTATTGGCGAGCCCGACCTGCTGGTGACGACGAAGGATTTTGCCATGTATCCAAAGGGCCCGGACTGGTGGATCGATCAGTACGCGGAGATGACGCTGACCGAAGATCGCTGGATCAAGGCGATGGAAATTAAGCCCACCAATCGGCGCATCGTTCACCACGCCGTGGTGTATGCGATTGAGCCGAATCCACCGGCGGGCACGCCGGAGACGGGCGTGCTACTCAATGAGTACGCGGTCGGAAAATACGGCAACATCTTTAGCGAGAACACCGGAATGGTGCTGAAGGCGGGTACGCGCCTCCGCTTCGATATGCACTACTTTGCCATTGGTTCCGAGCAGCACAACCGCACCACGATTGCGTTCAAGTTCTATCCGAAGGGTGTCGTGCCGAAATACGAGGTGAGATCGACTCCGATTCGCAACATTCCCAACGACGAACTCGAGATTCCACCTAATACAGTAGTTCGGACCGATGGCTACTTCCGCCTCCAGCGGAATGCGAGGATCGACTCCTTTCAGCCTCACATGCACATGCGGGGGCGCGCGATGACGGTCGAAGCGATCCATCTGAATAACACCACTGAAATCCTGAGCTCCGTGGATCATTTCAATTTCAACTGGCACGTCAACTACATCTATGCGGACGAGGCCGCGCCCCTGCTGCCGGCGGGCACGGTGCTGCACATGATCGGTGTCCATGACAACACAGCCGCGAATCCGCACAATCCTGACCCCACCGTATGGGCGGGGTTCGGAGAGCGGAGCGTTGATGACATGCTCCAGGTCTGGCTCGACGTTGTTTACCTGGACGACGCAGAATTTAACCGGCTCGTCGAAGAGCGAAAGGCGAAGACGAGCCATGCAAAATGAACGGCCCTCCGCACTGACGCGGCGCAGCCTGTTGAGACTGGCAGGAGGCGCCGCGGCTTCCGCGATGTTGCCAATCCGCCTGGGATTGGCTGCAGATACCAGTTTCGTCATGACCCAGCTCAGCGCCTACATGAGCGACGCCGGGAATCGTACGCTTCCTGGCGAGGTGATCGAAAAGGCCAAGCATCACATCGTGGACACGTTCGCCGCGATGATTTCGGGCGCCGAACTGCCTCCCGGGCGTGCAGCGATCCAGTTCGCCCGTGCGTATGGCGGCGACAAGGTGGCGACGGTCGCGGCCTCGAAAGTCCTCTGCGGCCCGATAGAAGCGGCGCTCGCCAACGGCGTGTTGGCTCACGCCGACGAAACCGACGATTCGTGGCCAGGAGGATGGCATCCGGGCTGTAATGTCGTACCGGCCGCGCTGGCCCTGGGCGAGCGGTTCGGGATCAGCGGCACGCGGTTCCTCCGCGCTGTAGCGCTTGGCTACGACGTCGGAGCGCGCGTTCTCATGACTCTGCGTCCTGGCCTGGCGGAAACCCATAAGAGCACGCACAGCATCGCCGGAGTATTCGGCGCTGCCGCAGCCGCCGGCTGCGCGGCAAATCTGAATGCCCAGCAGATGCGGTGGCTTCTCGATTACACGGCCCAGCAGTCTTCCGGTGTCGCCGGCTGGTATCGCGACACCGACCATATCGAGAAGGGCTTCGTCTTCGGCGGAATGCCCGCGCGGAGCGGCGTCACTTCCGCTTTGCTGGTGCAGTCCGGCTGGACCGGCATCGACGATATTCTGTCGGGCGACGATAATTTCCTGATGGCCAACATGCCGCATGGCAATGCGGCCCAAATCATCGACAAGCTTGGCGAGCGCTATGAGATCACCCAAACGAACATCAAGAAATGGACCGTAGGTTCCCCCATCCAGGCGCCCCTGGACGCTTTAGAGATCATGCTGAAGCGGCGGCCCTTTGAGGCAGAGCAAGTACGAGAGGTGGCTGTGCGGATGAACCCAGGGAATGTTACGGACAACCGCGAAATGCCGGACATCTGCATCCAGCACATGATCGCCGTGATGTTGCTGGACAAAACCGTCACGTTTCGGTCCGCTCACGACAAGCCGCGTATGAAAGATCCATCGGTCCTGCGTCACCGTGCCAAGGTACGGCTCGAACCGGAAGCCGGCAGCGGCCGCGGTAACGCGGCGCGCCAGCCGCTCGTTGTGGTCACGCTTGCCGATGGAACGCGCCTGAGCGAGGACGTGACGGCCGTGCTCGGCACCGTCAACAATCCGATGACCCGGGACCAGGTTGTAACGAAATGCCGCGACCTGATGGCGCCCGTTCTCGGCGCGGCTGCCACGACCAAACTGATCGGCGCAACTCTCGATCTGGAGGACCTCAAAAACGTGCGCGACCTGCGACCGTTGCTGCAGCGCGCGTGAAGCGAAAGGCCAGCGACAAGTTGCATGCAAAAATCAATTGTGACTATGCACAGCCAAGTCCCTCTCCGCTTTGGGCCCTTTGGGAGAGGGTGCCGCGAAGCGGCGGGTGAGGGTTAACAGAGTGCATTCTTATCCACCCTTACCCGGCCTTCGGCCACCCTTTCCCAGTGGTGTCCAAATTAGCCGAAATGGAGGCTCGTGTCCGCCCTCACCCGGCGCTTCGCGCCACCCTCTCCCAAAGGGAGAGGGACATTTCCGGAACAGGTTTCCAAATAGAGAATCCAATGAAAACCGCATCACTCCTGCTTCTGCAGCGAAACGCATCTGGTAATTTGGACAAGAGTGCTCCCAGAGGGAGAGGCACCCGCACTCGGCAAGTTGCCCAAGGTCTCCGTGAGAAATGCGACCTAGTCATAATACGCCGGCGCCTTCTTGAGTTTGGCGTTGGCCGCGAGGTCGTGCTCGATCCAAAGCTGGGCGCCGGTCTTCTTCAGGAAAGCATCGACCGCCGCCCTGGAAGCGGCAGTTTGCTCCACGTTGAATTCGCGCGTCGGGAGCCGGTTTAGCTTACGCTCTTCCGGGTAGTGATAGAGGTCGCCGCTCAGCACGACAGGTCCCGTCTTAGCCAGTTTCAAAAACAACACCTGGTGGCCTGGAGTGTGTCCCGGAGCGGACTTGATGACAACTGTTCCATCGCCGAACACGTCGTATTCGTCCTTGTCGACGATAACGGTCTCACTGTTCTTCAGCGCGCTGAAGTTGGCCGTGGCGGTCCGAGCAGGAGGCGGATCGGAGAACATGATATCCCGTTCGGCTTTTCGCACCAGCCACGTGGAGCCCGCGAAAGCGTTGGCATTCGCAACGTGGTCGGAATGGTAGTGCGAAAGGGCGAGATAGGTGATGTTGCCAGGACCATAACCAGCAGCTCTCAATTGAGGCAAGAGCGGTGTGGAGGATGTAGCGATTCCGGCCGACACCGTGCCGCTGCCGGGCTTGAAATCCGTGTCGGGGATTATCCCTGCGTCCCAAATCATGGTTCCTCTAGGGTGCGCTACCAGAAAGCAGGGGACCGACATGTCGAATTGGGCGACTTCCTCTTTCTTCAGCGAGTAGGCATCGGCGTTCATAAAATGCAACGTGCCGCAATCGAATACAAACAACCGCAGAGATTGTGGGGTTCTGACCTTCGGTTGCTGTGGCGCAGCCAAAAGCGCACTGGCTGCGATCACCATCACAACCTGGATTGCAAACGATTTCGAATGGACTCTATAATTCGCCATCATCGCCTCCGGGCATTAACTTTGGCGCCAATAATATCAGAGAGGATAGGATGCGTTTAAACGAATGGACCCTGGCAGCTTCTACCGCATTCTTTCTTGCGGCCGGCCTGATGCTCGCTCAATCCGCTCAACCAGTCAAAAATCCAAGAGAGGGTGACTCGGAAGCGATTCGCGCAGGGACGGCAGGATATGGCGCGCGGTGCGCATTCTGTCATGGCGCAGATGCGAAAGGAGCAACTGGTGGATGCGACCTGACGCGACTCTGGACCGCGGGCGGCACGGAGCAACAGATCTTTCAGAGCATCCGGCGTGGTTTTCCCAACACGATCAAGGCGCATAGTTTTGGCCCGGACGACGACATCTGGTCGATCATGGCGTATCTGCGCACGATCGACGCACGGAACTCCAGTGCCAGGCCGTCCGGCAATGCCGGCAACGGCGAGCGCCTTTTTAATGCGAATTGCGTGCAGTGTCATCAAACCAACCGGCGAGGCGGCCTCCTCGGTCCCGATCTGTCGCGAGTCGGATCAAGCCGTTCGCGCGCAGCGCTCGCGCACAAGATCCGCCACGCCAGCTCGTACATCATGAGTGTCTACACCCTTAACTACATTGTCGAAGGCTATCAACCGGTGTCACTCGTCACGCGTGGCGGGCAGCGCATTCGCGGAGTCAAGAAGAACGAGGATGCTTTCTCGATTCAGATCATGGACACTCGCGAACGGCTTCAAGGTTACGCGAAGGCGGACCTTCGCGAGTTAATCGATGAGGAAACGTCGATCATGCCGGATTTCGGCTCGGACCGGTTGAGCGATAGCGATCTGAACGACCTGCTGGACTATCTGCAGACGCTGCGAGCGGTCCCACAACGTCCGTAAAGGAGTTTTGATGTCCAATGTCGGGATGTCCCATTAGCCGCGAATTGCGCGAATTACGCGAATGGGCCGCACGCCATTAATGCCGTTGGTAACGACAGGAATTCTGTGCGGTCCATTCGCGTAATTCCCGCAATTCGCGACTAATGGGACTAATGGAACATCCCCAACATTTGACATTTTGGGGAGGACCTATCTCATGCGTACCATTCACGCTGGGCGGATCGTAAATTCAATAGCTGCGGCGATGCTGATCCTGGCATCGCTCGCTGGGCAAGAGACTCCGTCTCCAGGAGTCACGATCCAGGATTTGCGCGACGGCTTAAAGGATCCGACCCGGTGGCTTACGTATTCGGGTGACTACACAGGACAGCGGCACAGTCCTCTGACGCAGATCACGCCTGCCAATGTAAACCGCTTGGCCGCGCAGTGGACCTTTCAAACCGACCTGTCTCCATTCATGTCGACGGGCCGGCCGGGCGGCCTTCAGAGTGTGCCGCTCGTGCTGGACGGGGTCCTGTACTTCGCCGGGACTCACAACCATGTTTGGGCGATTGACGCGCGCAGCGGAAGGCAGATCTGGCAATACCAGCGCGATATGCCCGCTGATGTTCCCTCTCTCACGACCCGTGGCCTGACCCGAGGCCTCAGCGTGCTCGGGAATCGGTTATTTCTCGGCACACTGGACGCGCACCTGGTAGCGCTCGACATCAAGACCGGCGAGGTGATCTGGGACACTGTGATTGAGGATTACAAAAAATACTTCAGCGTCACGTCGGCGCCGCTCGTGATTGGCAGTAATGGCGTGGGGGGACCGGCCGGCAATCCATCGAATTCCACGAGTGGCCGGCCGGTGGGCCCGACGCTAAATAAAGTCATTGTTGGTATTGGAGGGGGCGATCGGGGAGCGTATCGCTTCTTCATTGATGCGTACGATACGGATACGGGCAAGCGTCTCTGGCGGTCTTCACTGTTCCTGGGGCCGGTGAGCCGGGAAGCGAAACCTGGCCCGATGCCGAGTCCATGAGCCGAGGCGGCGGCGCAACCTGGACCACCGGCAGCTACGATCCCGAGCTGAATCTGGTTTACTGGGGGACCGGCAACCCGTTTGGCGCGGGCGATACGCGGTCGGGAGACAACCTGTACACCTCATCGGTCGTGGCGCTCGACGGCGACACCGGAAAGCTCCGCTGGTACTACCAAACTGTGCCGCACGATATCCACGACTACGATGCGGACGCGATACCGGTCCTGGCCGACGTCAGAGTCGCGGGTCAGCCGCGTAAGGTTTTGCTGTTCGCGCCGAAGATCGGTTACCTGTACATGTTGGACCGCGCCAACGGGCAGTTCCTTTCGGCTCACCCATTGTCGGAGATTGCGAAAAATTGGGCGAAAGAGATCGCTGCCGACGGCCGGCCGGTCTTAGTCGCGGAGGACGGAACGAAGTGCCTCCCGGACCTTCACGGTGTTACGAACTATTATCCGCCCTCGTATGATTCGTCTCGGGGACTGTTCTTCGTCACCGTGCGCGAGGTTTGCCAGATCTTCAATCTGGCTCAGCCAGGCCAGGTCTTCAGTGCGATCGGAAGTTGGCCTGTCGGCGGTCCGGGCTATACCGTGTTGCGAGCGTTCGATCCCATCACCGGCAAACAGAAGTGGGAGTACCGGTATCCCGATTCAGTCTTCGGCCTCACCGGTGTCAGCCCATCGCGAACGGCGCGCGGAGTGGGCCTGTCCGGAGGCGTGACGTCAACCGCATCGGGTCTGCTCTTCACCGGTGATAACGAGGGCAACTTCATCGCGTTTGATTCACGAACCGGAAAACCCCTCTGGCATTATCAGACAGGCTCTCCTGTCTGGGGATCGGCTCCCGTCACATCATGCTCGATGGCAGACAACACGTGCTGATCGCCGCAGGCTTGACGCTGACGGACTTCGCGTTGCCGAACTAGGCAAGCATATTCCCCCTCCTGAAACAGGAGGCGTGGCTGCGCCATCAAAAAAATGATGCGGAGCAACCGAAGCTGGCGCAGACGGGGTGGTCAATCCTACAGAATGTTTCAAGATGGTGTTTGAATTGGAGACGGACCGCACGCGCCTTTGCGTCCGTTCCCCTTTTACGTCACTGGTGTCCAAATTAGCCGAAATGGAGGCTCGTGTCCTTCTCCCTCTGGGAGAAGGTGGCCTGAAGGGCCGGATGAGGGTGCATTTCCTGCCCTCACCCGGCGCTTCGCGCCACCCTCTCCCAGAGGGAGAGGGACATCCCCGAAACAGGTTTCCAAATAGAGAATCCCATGAAACGCGCATCAGTCCTGCTTCTGGAGCGAAACGCATCTCGTAATTTGGACGAGAGTGCTTTTACGTAGGCGAGTTACAATCCCTCAAATCCGTATCACCAAGGAGACACAATGGCCATGCTGACGAAGCTGCTTCTAGCGATATTGGTTGCGCAAACGCCTCCGTCTGTCCGGCTGTACATCTTCGATTGCGGAACTCTGAAAAGCGGCAATCCTGACGTGCTGCTCCAGCGGGGAGTCACAACGACGGACATGTCAGTCACCGCCTATCTCATCGTGCACCCTCGAGGAACGCTCCTTTGGGAGACGGGAGTCATCCCGGACGATCTCATTCAACCGGCTGGAACTACCGAGGCTCGGGCAACGGTCCACAAGACGCTGCGGAGCCAGTTGTCGGAAATCGGCTACAAGCCTTCCAATATCACCTACCTGGCCCTCTCCCACAATCATTACGATCATTCGGCCAACGCCAACGCTTTTGCGGGCTCTACGTGGCTCGTCCAAAAAGCGGAGCGCGACGCGATGTTTCCAGACCAGCCGCCGCAGAACCCCAACAACGCCGCGGCCAGGTTCAGCGCTCTCAAGTCCAGCAAGACCACGCTTCTCGATGGAGACTACGATGTGTTTGGAGACGGCACTGTTGTCATTGTGGCAACGCCAGGACACACCCCGGGCCACCAATCCCTCTTCGTGAAACTGCCCAAAACAGGCCCCGTCGTGCTGAGCGGCGACCTGTACCACTATCCCGCGGAGCGCACCCTAAAAGACTTCACGCCGTTTGCGAGTCTCGGCAATCCGGAGATGGAAGTTAAGTCCAAAGTGAAAATGGAAGCTCTTTTAAAGGAGAAGAAGGCCACTCTTTGGATTCAGCACGACATTCTCGCTTATGCGCAATTGAAGAAGTCGCCGGCGTACTACGAGTAGACGGGCATGAAAAAAGCACCAGATGTTGGCCGGCGGCATCGGGAAACGCGATGGAAAAGGACATGCCTGTCCTCGTATTTGATAAAGATCCTAAAGCACGTCGAAGTACACCCGTTCTGACCGGCATCTAGCACTCGCAGTCGCCGCGAGCGGCTCAATTTATGAGTTATGCGTACCCCCGCAATCTCAGGCCAGCAATAATGCACACGTTACAATGGCGGTATGCAGATCCGCTACCACATCGACCCAACGACAGGACTGCCACACATCTATGAACACGAAGTCTCGGAGCAAGAAGTTGAGGATATTCTCCGTCAGCCATTTGCAAGATATACGCGGACGCAATGATTCTCGAATTTCAATGGGCCAGACTCGGGAGGGGCGGTATCTCAAAGTGATCTATGTTCCCGATCCCGTCCCAGATTCCGTTTTCGTCATATCAGCCTATGAACTGGGTCCGAAGGCGAAGCGGGCAATCCGCCGTAGGAGAAGGAGGAAACCGTGACTAACCAAAAGTATCCCCGCGGATGGAACGAGGCTCGAGTTCGCCGAGTCCTCGAATACTATGAATCTCAAAGTGACGAAGAAGCTGCCGCAGAAATTGACGCCGGCTTCAAAACGACGACGATGGAAGTACCCGTTGGTCTCGTTCCAGTAGTACGAGAATTAATCGCAAAACGAAGAGCGGCGAGAGCGCACCAGACAAAGACGCGTAACACGGGCTTGCAGCCGTCCGCTTCGCGCGCGAAGAGATCGGCAGGTTCAAAGGCGGTCTCGCGCTCGCGGCGGCTGAAGCCCTGAGTCGTTATGCACACTCTCACCAGGCGAGAATCGCTAATCCGAGAACTGGTTTGTTAAGATTGGAAAGTGTGAGTCGCCTGGAGGTCGTCCATGAATACAAAGCAACAGATATTGAAAGCGATCGAAGAGTTGCCTGATGACGCGAACGTCGGAGATGCTCTAGAGCGGCTCTACCTGCTTTACAAAATCGACAAAGGAATCAAACAGGCAGATGCTGGTGAACTCGTCAGTCAAGATGAGGCCCGCCAGCGCATGGCGAAATGGCTGAAGTAAGGTGGACTCTTCAAGCTTTGGATGATGGGACTCGTAAATCTCCTCGCGCACCCGGTCCGCCGCGTCCAGATTGTCCGCGGCAATAAATTGCCCAAATCTCGTTGAGGTCGTCCTCGGCTTCCGGATGAAAGAGGAATCCGTTCATGAGCGGGGAGTGCGGCGTTCTGCGCTTCTGCGGCGGAGCCGATCAAAAACTTCCTCGCCAGTGAGAGGCTTAACTCTGCCGCTTTTGACGTCGTCGTAGCGACGGTCGAGCAGCTCGCGGACTCCCTCCAACTCGTTAAAGATACTCTCAATTACTTCCTCGAGAGTATGTCCGCCTTGTCGCGGCCGGTGGCCGCGGCGAGGTTGTCAGTCTTTGCTTCCATTGATGAATTCGGGGAACCTGCGGCCCAACGCGGCGTTGGAGCTGACCGCGCTTCCCGGCAGAGCCGCTCCGTGTATTCCCGGCTCGCACAAAACGCTCGCCACGGCGTTTGCTCAAGGCCAGAATGGTTCTATGAATTTCTATCAACAACTGAGCCAACGGCTGGCGCTGGCCGAATTATTCCTCCGTCCGGAAATTCCTAAGCACAATCGCGCGGGATGAAGGCCGATAGAGTTCATCCACCAAAGCGCGGCGATTTTCCAGAACGGCGCGCTGGTTGAGCGAACCTTTGTCGGTGACTTCGTGTGCGTCGATGGAAGGCGGGTCTTCGAGAAGAATCGCGCTGACGATGAGGTTCGAACTGCCTGTGCTTGTCTTTGTGAAGTCTTCCAGAAGCTTCTTGAACTGCGCTCGAATGAGCTCACTTTGAAGCAGATCGACGGCAGGGACGGTTCGCATGTTTTCAGGACATATCCGGCGGCATTCTTCGATGTCTGTAAAGATGAGCACGGCCACATAATCACGATCATGGCCCGCGATGACCACGTCCTGAACCAGAGGCGCGGAGTGGCTCAGGAATTTTGCGCGCAGCGGCCCGACACTGACCCACGTACCCGTTGCAAGCTTGAAATCTTCCGTGAGGCGCCCGTCGAAAATGAATCCCTTCGATGGATCGTTTTCATCGACGAATAGCAGGGCGTCGCCCATCTTGTAAAAACCCTCGCTGTCGAATGCTGCTCGAGTCAATTCCCCCTGGCGCCAATAACCTGGAGTGATGTTTGGTCCTCGAAAACGCGCCTCGAGCTTACCGTCTTTGGGTACCAGCTTCATTTCCAATCCGGCAGCGGGAACGCCGACGTGACCGGCGCGGCTGACTTCATATCCCGGGCACAACGCGAAGGGAGCGGTTTCGGTGGAACCGAGCCCGGTCAGCATCAACACGCGTTCACCACAGGCTTTCACGGAGAGCTCTGCCAGTTGATCCCACACGTGTTGGGAGAGGCCGGCAGCCGCATAAAACATGAGTTTGAGCCGGCTGAAGAAATGTTCGCGGAATTTCGGTTCACGCCGGAGATATGGAAGCAGAGCTTCCCAACCTCGCGGCACGTTCAAATAGATGGTGGGAGCGATTTCGCGGAGATTGCGAACCGTTTTCTCAAACAAGTCCGGTGTGGGCTTGCCATCGTCGATATAAAGCGAGCCGCCGTTGTAGAGCACGAGCCCAATATCGTGACTGCCGCCGAACGTGTGGTTCCATGGCGTCCAATCCAGAAGCACAGGTGGCTCATCGGCTAGAAACGCAAGATGCGTTCGTATCATTTCCTGATTACTGCACCACATCCGGTGCGTGTTGATCACACCTTTGGGAATGCCGGTGGAGCCCGAAGTAAAGAGAATCCGGATGATCGTGTCAGCGTTCGCGTTGCGGTGAGCATCTTGCAGGCTCGCTCCGGCGGCCGTGTCCATGAGATCGGAGAAGAGCGTCGCTCCGTTTATTGGATCTTGAGTCACGACGATCTCCGTGTTGTCCGGCACGACCGCGCGGATTGCCCTTTCGTACTGCTTCCCGCTGGAAGCAAAGACGACACCCGGCGTCAGAAGGTCCATGATGTGGCGCAATTTACCGAAATCCGATGAGACGAGAGAGTAGGCCGTGGAAATCGGCGCGTAGGGTACTGCCGAATACATGGCTGCCAAACCCAGCAGAGCGTGCTCCAGGTCATTGCCCGACAAGATCGCGAATGGCTGTTGCTGCGACAGGCCGCGATTCACAAGCGCCTGGCCGATGTTGCGAGCCAACGTTCGGGCGTCGCCGTACGTGAGCATGCGCCAACTTCCATCCAGTGCCTGTTGCGCCATGAAAACGCGGTTCGGTGCGTGATCCGCCCAGTGATCCAGCCGCTCCGTCATCTTCTCGGGATAGGGACCGAGGCTCTGCCGGGATAGGACATAGATGTTGCCGTTCGATTCGCGTCTCACGGTAACGTCCGTCGAACCCAGCCGGACACTGCGGTAGGGCGCGGCCGCTTTCATGGGCCAACCATGATGGCTTCCCTGGAGGCATCGAAGCCGGCGAAAGTTCCGCCTTCTTCGGCAAGGCGCTTCAACAATGGCGCCGGTTCCCACCACTCGCCATGTTGACGCTGAAATTCGAGAATGCGATCGTAAATCTTTTTCAAGCCGACCGTGTCCGCATACCACATTGGACCACCGCGATAGGCCGGAAAGCCGTAACCGGTAAGATAGATCGTATCGATGTCGCCGGCGCGCTGCGCGTGTCCTTCATCGAGAATGCGGGCGCCCTCATTAATCATGACGTCAATACAGCGCTCGATGATTTCTTCGTCGCGTATCGTCCGCCGAGGGATGGCCGCTTGCTTTGCTGTCGTTTCGATAAGCGATTCGACCTCGGGATCGGAAATCGGTTTTCGGCTCTCATCATAGCGGTACCAGCCGGCGCCGGTTTTTTGGCCCAATCGGCCCATGCGAAAAAGCTGTTCCAATACCAACGGGACGCGCACGCCAGGTTTTTCAAGATGCTTGTACTCTTGCCGCACCCTCCACGCGAGATCGAGTCCACCCATGTCGTCAACCGCGAATATCCCCATGGCCATTCCGAAGTCATATAGAGCTCGATCGACTTGTGCCGGCGTTGCGCCTTCCTCGACGAGGAGCTGTGCCTCCCTCATATAAGGAAGCATCATGCGGTTGCCTACGAAGCCACGGCAGTTTCCCACCACGACTCCGACCTTGCGGAGCTGTTTGGCGAGCGCCAATGTCGTGGCAACGACCTCCTTGCTGGTCGCGGTTCCTCGCACGATTTCGAGGAGGCGCATCACATGCGCAGGACTGAAGAAATGCGTACCAATGACCATGTGCGGGCGGAAAGTGGCGGCAGCAATCTCGTCGATATCCAGTGTCGAGGTATTCGTCGCAAGGATGCAGTCCGCCTTCGCGATCTTGTCGATTCCGGCAAAGACTTGCTTCTTCAGAGCCATGTTTTCGAAGACTGCTTCGATGATCAGGTCGACTTCCTCGAATCCATTGTAAGTAAGGCGTGGCTGGATGAGCGCCAACCGTTGTTCCATCGTTTCTTGAGAGAAACGTCCTTTCTTCACGGAGCTTTCGTAGTTCTTTCCAACAGTGGCCAGGCCGCGATCGAGGGCCGCTTGTTCGGCATCTATAATGAGCACCGGAATTCCGGCGTTGGCGCAGGCCATCGCAATGCCGCCACCCATCGTTCCAGCGCCAATAACGGCGGCTTTGCGGATCTTGTAGGTGCGAGTGTCTTTCGATATGCCAGGAATCCTGGCCGCGGCGCGCTCCGCGAAGAAGGCGTGGATCAGCGCCCTCGATTGATAGGATGCGAGGCATTGTTGGATGATTTCACGTTCCCTTTTGCAACCTTCCTCGAATGGCATCGTGACCGCTGCTTCGATCGCATCGATGACGGCGAGAGGTGCGGTCATATTACGCCGTGTCTTCCGAGCTTGCTCGCGTCCGGCCGCAAGAACTAATGCGTTGGACTCGAGGGTGCCTAGTTTCTCATTTCGTTCGCGGGTCTTTGGATGGGGCGAACCTTTTGCCGCGATCTCCCGAGCAAAGGCAACCGCTCCGGTGAGCAAGTCACCTTCGACGAGCTTGTCGAAAAGCCCAAGCTGCAATCCTTCGGCGGCATTGATAGGCTTGCCCGACACGCACATGTCGACGGCCGCTGCGACCCCCACCAGCCGGGGAAGCCTCTGAGAGCCCTCCGCTCCCGGAATGATGCCCAGGTTCACTTCCGGCTGGCCCGCCTGTGCATCGGGACGCGCCACACGGTAGTGTCCTGCCATGGCGAGTTCCAGTCCGCCGCCCAATGCCGTTCCGTGGATAGCCATCACGACAGGTTTGCCGCAATCCTCGATCTTTTTTAGCAGCGCATGGAGATTTGGCGCGCCAGGCCCCCGGCCATGAGCTTGCTCTTCCAGTTGCTTGATATCCGCTCCCGCGACGAACGTCCGGCCGGCGCCGATCATGACAATTGCTGAAACCGAAGGCTCCTGTCCGGCCCGATCGAGGGCAGCGGAAATCCCCTCCGGCACCCCGGTCCCCAGCGCATTCACCGGGGGATTGTCGATCGTGATCACCGCCACACCTTCATTATTTATAGTCAGCTGGATCAGCTCATTCATGCATCAGTCCAAAGACAGAAGATGCCGGGTTTCGCGATGCTTGGTAGTGAGTCCGTTTACGGCTTTGCACAAAAGGTCGGGAACGGGAATGCAGCTAGATCTGAAATCTGCAATCGCCGATCGTCAGGTACCCAACAAAGATGTGCGATATCCTCAGCAATTGCTTTGGCTGATTGCACATGGCTGTTAGACATTGGCGATCGGCGAATGAGAATCGGCGATGTTCAGAGAGCAGCAAGTGACTTTTTGTGCAAATCCCCCGTTTACTCACCGCGGAAAGGGCGCTAGCGCCCCTTTGGTGCCTTCCGGAAGTGGCGTGCGGGCTGTGTTCAAGACCATAGATATCAGCGTGTAGTAACCCATGATGCTCACCGTGTCGATAACGCCATGCTCTCCGAATCTGGACACCGCCCGCGCATACGTGATGTCGCCGACACTCTGGTTTCGCTGGATTTCCATGCAGAACTCGTAGAGGATGGCCTCGTCTTCCGCCATGTGCTCAGGGCGTCGACCTTCTGCGATCGCCTTCGCCGTGTCCGGGTTCAGCCCGCCGTTCAGAGCAAGCTGATAATGGGCATTCCACTCATATTGCTGCGTCCACTGCCGGGCCGTCATCAGGATGACAAACTCGCTCAGTCTCGGGGGCAACACGCTTTTGAAACGCAGGTAATCGCTCAAGGCGCGAGCACGGGTCATCACCTCCGGGCTTCGAAGAAGAGCCACCCAGGGTCCCGTTGGTTCACCTCGGGCGGCGACAAATTCCGCAAAGGCCTTCTTTTGCTCGTCCGTCATTTTCTCGCCGGGTATCGGCGGCATTCGACCTTGCGCGTTTGCGTTCATACAAGCCGCCAAAATCATAACAAGAATTGTAGCCAGAACGATCATTCTCCCATTGTTTCCATTGTGGCAGTTCATGAATACCTCCCATTGAATGCCGTTGAATGGGACGGAGCTTTTGAGTAATCCGTCGCGCTCATGAAGACATTGTTCCCTCGGAGAGAAGCATTGCCCGGTGATTTTACTCCACATCAGTCGTTCTCGCGGAAAACAAGGAACTCTGGGAAGATCGGCGCCGGAACCGACGGCGGCGGCCAGACGGGAGATCAGTTCATCGGCTGGACCATGCATACGGAACTGGAGAACATGGTCGCCGCCGGCATGACGCCGGCTCAGGTCCTTGTGGCCGCAACGCGGACGTCCTCGGAGATTCTCGGACTCGACGATCTCGGTATGGTTGCCCCCGGCAAGAGCGCCGACTTCGTCGTGCTCGACGCCAATCCCCTAGACGACATCACGAACACGAGAAAAATCTCGAGGGTCTATCTGCGCGGCAAGGAGGTCGATCGGGCGAAGCTGAAAGCGAGATGGACGGGTGGCGGAACCGCGAACTGATATCGAATATTTGCGATCAATCTGAGCCGCGAATTGCGCGAATGACGCGAATTGGCCGCACGCCATTAATGCCGTTGGTAACGACAGGAATTCTGTGCAGCCCATTCGCGTCATTCGCGCAATTCGCGGCTCAGATTTTGGTTGCGGCTACGCAGCGCTGTGGGCCGATGTCAGCGTCTGGTGTAATAGACGCTGTCGACGGGAAGTTTTTCAGTGCGGTAATCCTGTTGCTTAAACGGATACGAAGGACGCGGTTTCGAATTGATGAATGCGGCCAGTTGTTGCGCCTCTTCGTCGGTCAAACTGCCGGGATTGAGGTAGGGCATTGAATAACGAATGATGCCCGCAAGCGTGTACACGCGAGCCGCTCCAGCGCCGTCGTTCCACGAATTCGGTCCCCACAATGGTCCCGCCTTCTTATCGCCAATCGCGACGCCTTGTCCGTCCTCACCATGGCAGTTCGTGCAGTGCTCCATGAAAAGCGCTTCTCCCTTTCGGGCGTCGAGGTTTTCAATCGGAATCAAGTTCGACGATGCGATGACGTTTTGGCCGCGCCATGCAGGATTCTTCCCAACCTCGTACCCACGTGCGAGCCATGTGAGGTAGGCCGAGACGGCCAGCACTTCCTTCGATGTTGTCGCCGGTAATGCTTCCCCATCCCCGGCTTCGGTTGCGCCAGTGCCATTCTCGCTCCGAACGAAGCAGTCGACGATACGGTCGCCAAGACTGTACAGCCGGCCCGAGCGCCTGTTGTATTCCGGAAACATTCCAGCCACGCCGACGAGTGGCAGGGATCGCTCGCGCTGCCCGCCATTCAAATGGCAGTTGTTGCAGGAGACTTTGCTGGGCGCGAACTGCGAGGCCTCGTGTGGCGTGTCGGTGAAGATCCGGAACCCCCATTTGATTTCGTTGGATAGCTTCGAATCGTCCAACGTGGGATCGGTCAGCGGATTCTTCGGAAAGTACCAGGCCGTCACCATCGTCGTCGCCGAGGAAACCAGCGGGCCGTTGAGCTTGAAAGGATTCTGGTTACCGCTGCATGAACACACAGCGGCGCCCACCAGGAGGATCAGGACCAAGATCAGCGCATAGGGACGTGTCATAAGGTCTCCGTGTGGCCCATTCGCGTAAATCGCGTAATCCGCGGCTAAAAACTCTGTGCGGATAATACCGGAATAGCGTACTAAGGAACAATGGACAAACCAAAAGTTTTCAACGTCGATGAACTGATCGCCATCGATACTCACGTTCACCTCCATGGCGATGCTGGGGAGAACGAGGCGGATGAGGCAGCCCGCAAGTATTTTCGATCTACCGACACTCCACGCCGTCCAGAGGAAATAGCGGAATACTATCGATCCCGAAGAATCGGGTGTGTGATCTTCTCCGTTGATGAAAGCCTCACCGGCAGGCCGCCGGTTCCGAATGATGAAGTGGCTGCTTTGGCGGCCGCGAATTCGGACATGATGGTCGCATTTGCCAGTGTGAATCCGGCCCGCGGCCTCGAAGCGGTGCGAGAAGCTCGCCGGCTGATCGCGTCGGGAATTCGAGGCTTCAAGCTCCATCCTCCGGTGCAGCAATTCCACGCGAACGATCGGACGGTCTACCCATTTTATGAAGTGATCAATGGTGCGCGGCTTCCGGTGATTTTCCACACGGGTCACAGCGGGATCGGGACAGGAATGCGCGGAGGTGGCGGCGTACGGTTGAAATACGGCAATCCGATGGACATCGATGACGTGGCCGTCGATTTTCCCGACATGCCGATCATCCTGGCGCACCCGTCGTTTCCATGGCAGGACGAAGCGATTTCGATCTGCCTGCACAAACCCCAGGTGTTTATCGATCTTTCGGGATGGTCGCCTAAATACTTCCCACCGAATTTGATTCAATACGCCAATACGTTGTTGAGAGACAAAATGCTCTTCGGTTCCGATTTTCCGTTCGTCACGCCGGATCGATGGCTCGCGGATTTCGCGAAGATTCCCATTCGCGACGAAGTACGCCCGCTCATTCTGAAAGAAAATGCGATTCGCCTGCTGACGAATAAGACAATTACGTGAATTGCATTGAGAAGACGAAGGTTGCTTTGCAAGGAGGGGTCTGGAGTTTGGACATTTTAAGCAGAGCTTTTTTCAATATACCTGAACTTACATCTCGAATTTCGCGTTTCGCCCCCGACCAGCTGACGCAGGCAACAGGTAAGTCAAAACTCCCCTCTCAAGGAACTGCGCCGATAAGTCCTTTGCTTTCGAGGGCGCAGTTTCTTGTGTGTTTTGGCGCTGGCCAGCAGGACAGCTCTGGATACTCCTTGGCAAAGGAGGAGTGGACGCGCCATCAAGTAAATGGTCTCGTTCCTTTGACTGGCGCGGACGGGGTGGTTCGTTCAACTTCCAATAATTGGTGGCTTGAACGAACCACCCCGTCTGCGCCCGCTAAGGAGGCTTCGCCGCTTTTTCTTAATGGGCGCAGCCACCCCTCATTTGCCAAGGAGGGGAGTTTTTGCTCCAAAAAAACCGCGCAAATGTCCAAACTCCAGTCCCCTCCTTTGCAAGGGAGCTGCGGATTTGGTAATGGCATCCGATAACTGCTCATCCGTCTCGATCCGGCCGTCGCAGCGCGCGACATTAATGTTATTCAGCAGGTGCGGAAGGCTTCCTCTACCAGGCTATTGCGTGGGCCGCGGTATTGGGTTCTTGAAAGCTGGATCGTACTTCGTGTCCAGAACCTTCCCGTCTTTTATGACCATTTGAACTTTTCGCGTCGTGGCGATGTCGTTCAACGGATTTCCCTCGACAACAGTGATGTCCGCCAACTTTCCCGGTTCGATATTGATGATCTCTTCATAATGCGGACCTCACGTTTTTCCGTACAATTGTGAAAAATGCCCGGATGTCGTCAACCCACAACTTCGGCTGTTCGAACGCGGGGAAGTGCCCGCCACGCGGGATCGTTGTGAAGTGCACAACGTTGTATCGCGCTTCGGCCGCTTTGCGTGCTTCGACGCTGCTTGTGTTCACAGGATCTGCGCGACGATCATATTGCGACGGAAAGGAGCCGCAACCGGTCGGCACGCTCACGCGGCCCTCCGGCCGCGGAAACGGAGTGGGAGCCAGACCACCATTCATGTGACGGCTTTCATAATAGATTCGGGCCGAAGAAGCACCGCTGTTCGTCACCCAGTAGATCATGACGTTCGTCAGCAGTTCGTCCTTCGTGAAAATTTTTTCCGGGTCACCATCGTGGTCGCTCCACCCGTACCATTTCTCGATGATCCACGAGGCGAGGCCCACAGGCGAATCGCTCAACCCCTGGCCCAAAGTTTGCGGTTTCGTCGATTGAATTTCCTGGTAGCCCAGATTGTGCGCCGAATTGACAGCGCTGTTCAGGCCAGGCGCCGGTGCCGGCCGGGTCGGATTTCCACTATTGGCCACCGGCGCCGCAGGCGCAGCCCCGCAGCCGGCAAGGTGGAGCGCTATCACGTGCGAGGAATCATCGAGCGCGACGCGAGTGGCTATTCCATTCCCCCAGTCGCTGCCGTGTGCGGCGTAACGTGTATACCCCAGCCGAGCCATCAACTGCACCCAGATGCGTGCAATTCGTTCAGGATTGTAGCCTCTTTGTGTAGGCTTACCCGAGAACCCGAATCCCGGCATCGATGGAATGACGACATGGAAGCTATCTTCCGCTCGGCCACCGTGCGCGACCGGATCGGTCAGCGGCCCGATCACTTTTTCATACTCGATGATCGAACTCGGCCAGCCATTGAGCAGTAACAGCGGAATCGCATTCGGGTTTTTCGATCGCTGATGGATGAAATGAATATCGACGCCGTCGATGTTCGTCGTGAACTGGTCGAATTCGTTCAATCGCCTCTCTTGAGCCCGCCAGTCGTACCTGTCACGCCAGTAGTCGACCATGCGTTTGAGATAGGCGAGATTCGTGCCGTAATCCCACCCCGCGTCCGGGAATTCATCTGCAAATCGCGCTTGCGACAACCGCCGTTTCAAATCGGTCAACACAGCGTCGGGAACTCGAATTTTGAACGGCATGATTGCGGTGCCTGCCGGCGCGCGTTGGGTATGCGCGGTCTCGACCGACGCGAGAAAGACGGCCACGATCAAACCGGCCAACACACGTACATAACTGGAATTCATCATAAGGTCTCCATTGCATATTTTGTTCAGGAAGCTCGCCAGCGATATACCGAATCTAAAAGATGACTGTCAACATTAATTAAAGCTGGTGTGGGTGCATCGGCGGCAAGATGGTCGGGATGCGTGTCGCCGAGCATGAAAGAATCGCTCGGCCCGGAGGTGAGGCCGGCTGGCCGTCGGAGTCTATCGGGAAGCTGTCACTGGGCTTTTCGTTGCCGGCGCCGCGGATGTGCTGGTTCTGGTTGCCGGATATTCCTTGGTGAAGCCGGTTCGTTCGTTCGTGATAGTGAAGCTACCGTCAGTTCGTGCTGACAGTTTGATGAAGTGTGCGGGATGATTTGTAGCTTTGGAGTCCGTGTTCGCGATGAACTGATCTGGCGAGTTAATGTCCTTGCCGACATTCTCCGAGTAATGCAACTGCCAGAAATCCAGAAGTCCCGGTGAACTCTTGACGATTTTGAACGTGTCCGGTGTGCCACCCTTGATGGGGCTATTGTTCATTACAGCGACCCTCGCTCGCGCGGCATGCACTAACACCGGGCTCCCAGCGAAATCGGTGCCGTGCCGCGTGGTGTTGTACAAGTCAAAATTCGTGCCGAGCAGATTGTTCGGGCAGACCAAATCTTTTTCCTGATTCCAGGTCAGATCCGACAGGTCGAGCATTCGAAAGTTGCCGTACCTGATGACGGTACCCATGGCATAGTAGTTCTCAGGCGTGGCGTCCTGGACTTTCGGCACAAATTGCCGGCACAGCGAATTCGGGGTCCCTGCTCCTGGCATACCGTAAAGCGGGCTAGTGATCAGCTCCCCAGCGTTGGCCACGACGGTTACATCAAAGCCGGTTATCGGAATCTTGGTGCCAGGTTTCGGCACGATGACATGCGCCTTCTCGCGAATCTGGCGATACGCATTGAAGGCCACCGCGCGATTGGTCTGAAGTTCCACGCTCCATCCGCCATGATCGTAGAAGTTACGGATTGGCAGCTTGTCGGCAAGCGCCGCGGCGTTGCCGGCGTGGTCGCCGTGGTAGTGCGAGACGATGACATGATCAAGTTGCTGGATGGGTAGATTTGCAGCCTTGATTACAGCCATGATCCGGTCAAGATCGCGGTCGCCATCACCGCCTGTGCCCGTATCGTATAACAGCGTTTCACCCGTGGGTGAAACGAAGAGCACCGCCTTTCCACCCTCGGTGTCGACGTAGTAGATGCTCAGGGACTTCTGTTCTGGCCCTCGCGGGCTTTGCGTGTGGGCTACCGGGATCGGCATCAACAAGCCCACGGCAATAACGAAAAGCAACGTCTTACTCATCGTAGCCTCCAGTTATTCAACCGGAATCGGCCAGTCACTTTGGGAAGTGGCGACGCGTTCACCGCGAAAAGTACCATAGCATGCCTTCTTCGTGGATTGCTTGACCCGGCCAACAATATACGATACCACCACCTTAACAAAGGAGAACATCGGTAGGTTCGTTAGGTGCGTGGGCCCGCTGCATATCGAATATTTCTCCGTCTGATGGGGACAAAGGTGTGTGTTAGGATAAGCCGGTTGCTCAGCGGCGTGAATGAGGGTGTTGTGTTAACGGCGCGAGAGCGACTCCATCCCTCAACGTTCGCATGACAGGACAAGAACTCTCACGGCACGGACTGAAAACCAATGAAAACTATCTCGCAGATAATCGTAGTAGCCGCTTTCATGGTACTCGCAGTCGCGTACTTGCACGCGCAAGGCGCCACGGCTGCCGTTTCCGGCACCGTTCTCGACCCATCCGGCGCCGCGATCGCTGGCGCGTCGATCACCGTCAGAAACTTAGGAACCGCGCTTACCCGAACGGTCCTGTCCGACGATCAAGGCCGGTACGTCGTTCCGGAGTTGCCGATCGGGGATTATGAGGTGCAGGGATCGCTCCCTGGATTTCAGACGGTCGTGCGCCGCGGGATCCTATTGACGGTCGGCAGCCGGCCGGTAGTCGACTTGCAATTGGCCATAGGACAAACTACGGAAACGATTAGCGTGACCGGGGAGATCTCGGCAGTGGAGACCACGTCGTCCGGCGTTTCCTCGCTCGTGAATCAGACTCAGATGCGCGAGATGCCTCTAAACGGCCGGAACTTCGAACAACTGATCCTGCTGGCGCCCGGCGCATCGTCGTATCCGGCGGGAGGCAGTAGCGCGCTCGTCGGCCGTGCAGCGACATACGCCATTTCGGGTTCGCGCCCGGAGGGGTACGCGATCCTGCTTGACGGCGAAAATATCCAGGACTGGTGGCAGAGAGGAACCGGCGCCGCGGTCACCGGCACATCACTGGGAATCGAAGGGATCGCGGAATTCCAGACGCTCACCAATACCTACAGCGCCGAGTTCGGCGGCAACGGCGCCGTGGTCAACTCCGCAACCAGGTCCGGAACAAACTCCTTCCACGGCTCCCTTTACGAGTTTCTACGCAACAGCGCTCTGGACGCGCGCAATTTTTTTGAGCAGAAAAGCCCCGCGCCATTTCGCCGGAATCAGTTCGGCGCCAGCGTTGGCGGTCCAGTGAAACGAGACAAGGCGTTCTTCTTCTTCAACTATGAGGGACTTCGGCAACATCTAGATCAAAGCTTCCAGGCCTTCGTTCCGACGCTTGCCGTTCGCACTCAAGCAGTGCCAGGCGTCAAATCGATCATCGACCTGTACCCGGCTCCCACCACGGATTTAGTTGGCAATATCGGCACACTCATCACAGTGGGCGGCCAGACCGCGGAAGAGAACTACTATCTGGGCCGTTTCGACTACACCTTGTCTCCGAAGGACTCCCTGTTTATTCGTTACGTCAACGACATCGGAACGCTCGTGAGCGCGGGGATCGTTAACCAGCCGATTCCACTTTGGCCAACTCTCGACCGCTCGGCAAATCAATACACCACCGCCCAGGAGCGCCACGTTTTCTCGTCAAACCTTCTCAACTCGTTCGGATTCGCCTTCACCCGGCCCAGTACGACCGAGACGCAGCCGAACACATATGCTCCGTTGCAACAGGCCTTTCCTGGACGTCAAGACGTCACGATTACGGTGAACGGATTGTCTCCGCTGGGCGCGAACTTCGTGAATCCATTTCGCTTTCTGCAAAACAAATTCACTGTCACCGATGACGTCCTCTGGACCAAAGGTTCGCATTCCCTCAAGTTTGGAGTTCGTCTCCGAAGGCAGCAGATCAATTCGTACAGCTATACGTACTGGAACGGAAATTACACCTTCACCAGTCTTCAGGCGTTGTTGAACGGCACGCCTCGCATGTTTACGGGCGCCCGGAATGGGGAGGCCTACGGCAATCGCGACTTTCGCGATATCGCTCTTGCGCCCTACATTCAAGACGATTGGAAGGTGACGCGGAAACTCACGCTCAACATGGGGCTTCGCTATGAGTTTCAGACCAACCCGATCGAGAGGCACGGGAATCTCCACAACGTGGTCAATCCCTTGACGGATACCGTCTACACCAACGTTCCTCACGCATTCAAAACCAATCCTTCTGTGTGGAACTGGGACCCCAGGTTCGGATTCGCATACGATGTCTTCGGCGATCATAAGACCGCGCTGCGGGGCGGCTTCGGTCTGTTCCATGACCCCTATCAGACTTATGCTTATTTCTCCGGATACGTGGGCACGCCGCCGTTCAACTCGCTGAACCAGGAAAACCCCTCGTTCCCGATTCCATTCCAGGGAACTATCGGCGCACAACCGCTGCCGTCATTAACCTTCGGCACGGTGTATGACATTAAGAAAACGCCTTACCAGATGCAGTGGAATTTAAACGTTCAGCGCGAAATCTTTCGCGATACGACACTCACGGTTGGTTACGTTGGCTCCCGGGGCGCTAACCTGCTTTCGTTCCGCGATTACAACCCGCCGCAGGTCGAAGTCGACGCCAATGGAGTGCAGCACTTCGGAAAAATCGTGAACGGCGTGGGTGTCAGCAACCCGAGACTCAACCCCAACTTCGGCACGTTGACACTTACCCAGCCCAGCAGTCTCTCGCGGTACAACGCCCTGCAGATGAGCGTCAATGAAAGGTTCTCGAATAGCGTTCAGACCTACTTGTCGTACACTTTCTCGCACTGCATCGATCTCGCCTACACCTACGGCGGCCTCGGCGGCAATAATGGAACCTCGGCGTGGAATAATCCCTACGACGGCTCTACCGACAAGGGTAATTGCAGTTACGACATACGCCATAACCTCACGCTGAACGCCGTATACCGGTTGCCGTTCAAGGGCAATCGCGTCATCGAAGGCTGGCAGTTGAGCGGCATTGAGATCTTCCGCACCGGCGTGCCGTTTACCGTAACTACCGGATTCGACACAGCGCTGCTCGGAAACAATTTTGCCACGCCGCGTCCTAATCGTGTCGCCGGCTGCGACATCAGGGCAAATCAGTCGCGAATTCATTGGTACAATCCGGCCTGCTTCCAGCTCCAACCTGCCGGCACCTTGGGGAACTCCGGACGCAGTATCGGGACATCACCCAGCTACGCGACGCTGGACGTCAATCTGTCGAAGGATACCAAAATCACCGAGGCGACCGCTGTCCAGTTTCGCGCGGAATTCTTCAATATTCTGAACCACACCAATTTCAACTACCCGTCGACCACCTTGGGCGCCTTCACCAGCAGCGGTGCCCCGAACGCCAACGCCGGCACCATCACGTCGATTCTGGGAACTTCGCGGCAGATCCAATTTGCCTTAAAGCTTCTGTTCTGAGTGCATCATTACATCACGCGGTCATGTTCGAACCACTGTGGAGGGAGAGCGAAGCACCTGTCCGACAGGTGAAGAAACGGCAGATTGTTCCAACGGCGTTTTTCTGCCATTATTCTTCCGCCCGTCGGATCAGCGGGCGGAAGGAGCTGTTCATGCGCGTACTCAGAATTGTTGCCGCAGCCTGCGTGCTGCTCGTTGCACCGTCGCTCTTTGCGCAGGAGTGGATCCGTTACCAGAACCTCGAGGATCGGTTTGCAGTCAGCGCACCGGGGCAGCCAATGACTGAGAAGATCACTTGGAAGTCCGAATACGATTCGATCTTCCCGGCAACAGCGTACCGTTGGCAGCAAGGGCCCAATCGCTACACGGTGACTGTCGTTGACTACTCAGATTCGGAAGCCATCTACATGGCAAATCAGCACAGCAAGGACTTTCAAGCCCCAATGTACTGGCAGATCGATATCCTCGGATCCGTCCAGTACGCTGCCACGCAGTACCGGCAGAAGCCCGGCGTAAAAGTGACATTCGACGCCTTCCATTACATCAACCTCGTGACAGGACACGAGCTCCAACTCACCAATCCCGATCAATCGCGGACGTATATCGGCATTTACCTGCACGAGAACCGGCTATACATCTTCGACGCGACCGTGGCCAACCGCATGCCTCCGCCGCTGATTTTTCAGCAGTCGCCGGAGTTCTTGGATGCAGAAGGAAATTCGATTCGCTATCGGACGTACTACTTCAACCGATTGCCAGAGCCACGCCTCGGTGGACGCGGGCGTGGCGCGAGCGCTCCTCCGGGGACAGGTGGGCCGCAAGGTGCTCCTCCGGGAGGCGGCGGACCGATCCAGCGCGGCAGGCCGCCACAGCAGTAGCTGAAGGTCCGCTAAAGGCAGGCCTTCAGGGCGGGGCAATTACTCGGGTTGAGCGGTGCCGTTGGACCCTTCACGCAACCGCGACATTTGGGTCATCGATCTCGATCGCGGCGTTCCCAACAGGCTCACTTGATCCCGGTCGTGTACACGCGCCCGCAGAGAGGGTTACCGTTAATGATTGTTCGAGCGTGCTTAGTCGGCATACCCCGAACACAATTACCTCAGCGAGCCCCGCCTGCTTGGAACAGCCTGGCCGTCTACTTCTTGTGGCTCATGATGTAGTCTTGCGCGAACTTCCACCAGACTGGCGCCATCGCGTTATCGTCGATGAGGCCCGACGCGGCGGCCTCGATGCCCGCTTTCTCAATCGTCCACCCATCCACGAGGACTCTCTTGATCATCAGCGCCATTCCTGCACGGTGTCCGTTGCCCGAGTGGATGAAAACCGGGAAGTTGGTCGGGTCGCTGGCTGCCTTCAGAAACGGCTCGATGGGTGCGGGGTCGAGCGTCATCGGGTTGATCGCAAAGACCAGATACTTCATTCCGGCGGCTTCCGTCGCTGCACGTTCGGCGGCACTTTGAGCACCGCCCGCTAGGTCGATCACGGTCTTGATACCCCGTTTCTTCAACGCCGGCATCGCGATGTCCCGCGATGTGATCGAGCCACCAGTCGATACTGTTTTGTCCACAAACCAGAAGTTGTTGATGCCGGGCACCGTCAAGCGCTTGCTGTTCTGTGCCCATGACAGCGCCGGCAATCCTGCGAGCATGACCAGGAGGCCGCTCCAGCGAAGTAGGTTTCGTTTCATGGGCATAATGTTAGCTGGCACAAGTCGATCATGCAAAAATTACGGAGCGCTGCCAGACGGAAATGATTCTTTGAAAGACGGAAAAAATCATTTCCACCGCAGACCGAACTTTCTGCACCTCGCACCAAACCTTCTTCGAGACGGACGCCATTGTTTCCTTCATCGAAGCATTCATGCGAAGAACCCCGGTAAAAATACTCCGATATTGAGGCAGACGTCAGCGCTTCCAGGCTTGGCTAGGTCTTTGCTTCAGAGTTTGGGTGTCGTAGAATAAAGCGTTTAGGTTTCTGTCCGATGCCGAGGTAGCTCAGTTGGTAGAGCACTGGATTGTGGATCCATAGGTCAAGGGTTCGAGCCCCTTCCTCGGTGTTTTGCCCGCGGTCGTTACGCCCGCGGGTTTCCTATTTTGGGAGAGAATATCCATGAACCTCGTCCAACCCCGTCTGTCACGGGGACTCCGAGATCTATTGCCGGAAGACACGCTGGCCCGTCAGGCCATGATCGATGTCGTTCGAGGCGTTTACGAACTCTACGGATTCGTACCGCTGACCACGCCGGCGGTCGAGTATCTCGACGTGCTCTCCGGTTCCGGCGGGAAAGAAATCCAGGAATCCATCTTCGTTGTTCAGAACCCGGAAGAAGAGCAGCTTGGCTTGAGGTTCGATCACACCGTGCCCCTCGCTCGCGTCATCGCGCAGTACAGGGATTTGCCAAGACCGTTTCGCCGATACACCGTCGGGCCCGTGTGGCGCGCGGACAAGCCGGGGCCTGGCCGTTTTCGCGAGTTCGTGCAATTCGACATCGACGCGGTTGGCGTCCAGTCGGAGATGGCAGACACGGAGATCATTGGCGGTATTTGCGACAGCCTTGAAGCGCTGGGCGTTTCCAGGTACCAGGTTCGGTTTTCCAGCCGGCGCGTCTTGAACCTGCTGCTGACCTACGCCTCCATCACACCGGAACGCGCCGTGGACGTATTTCGCGTCATCGACAAACTGGAAAAGAACGGCATTGCGAAGGTTCGCCTGGAATTGACCACCGGCTACACGGACGAATCCGGCGACAAAATCGCGGGCCTTGGCCTCACAGCGCCGCAAGTGGATCAGATCGAACAATTTCTGGGAATCCAGTCGGCCAGCAGGTCCGAAGTCGTCAAGCGACTGCACGACACCTTCGGCTCGATACCCGGCGCCAACGAGGAGATCGCGGTTCTCGAAAAGATGTCGCACTACCTGGATGTCGCCGGATACCACGACAATCGCGTCGTCATCGATCTCAGCATTGCCAGAGGCCTGGCGTATTACAACGGGCCTGTCTTTGAAACGATCCTGCTGGACGCGCCGCAGTTTGGGTCCGTCTTCAGCGGCGGGCGCTACGACGATCTGGTAATGCGCTTCCTCGGCGAACGCGTTCCGGCGACGGGCGCATCGATGGGCGTCGATCGTCTGCTCGCGGCATTGCGGGCCCTCGACAAGGTGAAGCTCCGCAAGTCGACCGCAGACGTCCTCGTCACCACCTTCGATCCGAAAATGAACGACGACTACATCGCGATGACGTTCGAGCTTCGCCGCGCCGGAATCCCGACCGAAATGTATTTTGGAACCGACCGGGCGGGAAAACAGATCAAGTTTGCCGACAAGCTGGAAATCCCGGTTGTCCTTCTCTACGGACCCGACGAAAAGGCAAAGAATGTCGTTACGATCAAGGATATGTCGGTCGGTCGCGCCCGCGCGCCACAACTGACCGGCAGCCGCGATCTGTGGCTGCAGGAACGTCCCGGACAGTTTGAAGTGTCTCGCCAGAATCTGGCCGCCAGCGTCAAAGAGCTGTTGTCGAAAATCGCTGTCTGAGCGATGCCAGCAGGGACGGACACACCGTTACGTTGCGATCTGTTGAGCGATCCGCGGACAACTCGATCAAGTGGGAGTGATTTTCCGTCGAGCCGCGTCTTGAACCTTTTGTCCTGTCCGGACCGTATAGACGGCATCCACGGGGCTGATGAACATTTTCCCGTCGCCGTGTTGGCCGGTCTTTGCGCCGATTTGAATCGCGGTGACGGCTGCATCCAGCTTTGCCTCTTCGACAACAACGGTGAGCATGATCTTTGGCAGTTCGCTGTAAATCGTATTGCCCACCTGCACCCCTCGCTGCTGGCCGCGGCCAAACACATCCATCTTCGTTAAAGAAACGACTCCTGCCGATTCCAGAGCATTGATGACCTGTTCTTCTCGATCGGGTCGAATGACCGCGCGAATCATTCTCATGCGTGAATCTCCACCCATACCTGATTGTCTTCAACGAAGACGGGATAAGTCCGTAAACTCAGGCCGGGATCTGTCGAACACCGGCCGCTAATTAAATCGAACTTGTAGTCGTGCAAAGGACACGTCACTTCGCAGCCTTTAACGCTTCCTTCGTCCAATGGGCCGCCGGCATGCGGGCATTCCGCATCGACGGCAAAGATCCGTCCATCCGCGTGAAGAAATAAAGCCAGTTGTTTTCCCTTAACGGCCGTGGAATAGCCAGTACCACTCTTGAGATCATTGAGGCTGCAAACCATGACCTGAACCGCTTTCTTCGACGCCACATTGGTCACGGTCAAAGTTCCTACGCTGGGAGTGTCCTTTATTTCTGCGAGACTCACCGCCGCCTGAGCTTCCTCAAACTCGAACTCTTCGTCCGGTATTTCAGTAGCAGGCACCATTAAGATGCGATCCCGGATGGCCGGCCGCGGTTGGACTTGTTTGAACAATTGCAGATGCTTCACGACGTTTGCAAGCACATCCGGTAAGGCTTCGTCGCAGGGCACCATATCCATGATGGGCGTCCCTTCACGAGCTTGCGGTCCCGTTCGTCCGCCGACATAGATCGCGACTGCGTCTGCCGACCGGCCTTCAACGTTCATTTTCATGCCGCGCAGACCGATATCTGCCGCCTGGTGGTTGCCACAGCCAGCCGGACAGCCCGACCAATGGATCGTGATGGGCTTGCCGTCCTTGCCGAGCCGTTCCTCTAATGCCCTGGAAATTTGGACAGCGCGTCCTTTCGTGTCGATTTGGGCGAGATTGCAATAGTCAATTCCGGTGCAACTGACGAGGCCTCTAGAGAAGCGTGAGGGTTCCGGTGATAATTCTCGAAGGAGGGGCTCGCTCAAGAGCGGATCAACGCGCTCATCGGGAATGTTGACGAGAATGGCGTTTTGACCCGTGGTGAGGCGGATCGCACCGTTACCGTACACGTCCGCGAGGCGACCGAGTTCGCGCAAGGATTCATGGCTAATCCGCCCAACGTTGACGCGTAGACCAACGGAATAGAGTCCGGGCTGCTTCTGCCGGCGTACACCAAAGTGGTCATTGTGGCCTTCTGAGCGAGCATCTTTTCCCGCGGGCCCCGGCTGCCATCCAAGACGCTGCACGAGTTCCTCGCGAAAGCGATCCAGACCCCACTCCTCTAAAAGAAACGCCAATCGGCATTGCGTTCTGGCGCCGCGAGGGCCCTCATCGCGGAAAAGCTTGATTATTTCGATGACGACTTCATGCGCTTGATCCGGCTCGATGAACCAGTCAAGATTCGAGGCAATCGTAAAGCCACCGGATCCCATCTTTCCGCCCACCAGGATGTGAAATCCCGAATGGAGCGTTCCATGGATAAACTTAGTCGCTGGCACCAAAGCGACGTCTTGCGATTCAGTGTGAGTGCAGTTCTCCACACATCCTGTAATGGTGATGTTGAACTTGCGCGGCAAATTCACGAACTCAGGGTTGCCTTCGGTACCTACAATGGTTCGATCGAGAGCAAACACAATAGGAGACGCATCTAACAACTCCGTGGGTGTCAACCCTGCGAGAGGACAGCCATTGATATTGCGCACGTTGTCCTGGCCTGTTTGAAGCGTACTCAGATCGACACCGCGTAATCTCTGCCAAATTTCGGGAACGCTTTCTATGGTGTATCCACGCAGTTCGATTTGCTGGCGCGTCGTGATGTCGAGCGTGCCATTCCCTAAACGTTTCGAAACATCAGCGATGGCAGCCAATTGCGAACTGGCGGCGAATCCATTAGGCATTCGGATTCGCATCATGAATTTGCCCGGTGTCGGCTTTCGAAAAAAGACCCCGACCCACTTCAACAATTCCTTGTCGGAAGGCGTGAGCGCCTCCCAACCCTCGGTAACCAATCGCGGGAGATCTTCTCTGATCTGCAACGGGTTGCCTTTTTTAGACTGCTTGTATTCTTCGATAGGATTGGAGCCTTGACCCATCTAACCTCTAATCATTACCAAAATTCTTCAGGCATTCGCGAAGACGTTCTCCGCTGTTTGAAGAGTCTCAACGTCGGACTCGTCAGTGCGGATTTGCATCACTCCATCGAGGGGCAGTACAAAAATTTTTCCGTCTCCGATCTGACCAGTTCGATTCGCCTCCATAATGGTGTGAACCAGGCTCTCAACCCGGCTTTCCGCGACAATCCACGACACCATTCGCTTCGGTAAATACCGGAATCCCGTTCCGGAGGTGGCGCCGCGGCGGGCGAGGAACTGCAAACCCCGTTGTCTTCCCCGGCCGACAACGCGGTGATGTGTAAAAGCGATGATCCCCAAACTTTCGACCTTTAATTTCGTTTTGAGCCAGCGTTCCGGCCGGATGATCGCGATGACTTCTTTGAGCGGCTGCTCATGTGAGTCTTCCTCAGCTCCATCCCAAGAAGCGAACGCGTCCGGTTGATCATCGATATCGGTCGGTTTCGTTGGTCGCGCAGGGAAGAGCAGTTCAGCCGGATTCTCGGGGACTTTCTCCTTTTTATGAAACGCCCGAAGCAACCGAGGCGCTATGCTGCTATCGCCGAGCAAGATGGCTCCCGCGAGACGGCCTTCGCAGACGATGACTTTTTTATATATTCCACGGCGGGCGTCGGCATACGTGAGGACTTGATCCTGGTCATCAGTGGGCTCTCTCTTGCCCAGAACGACTAAATCCACTCCCATGACTTTCAAGGTAGTCGACATGTCCGACCCCGCGTAAACCGCTTGCGGATTCGCACCGCTGAGACGATCGGCGAGCACTTTAGCTTGTTCCGAACCGGGGGCGACAAGACCGTAGGTTTGCCCGCGGTGTTGCGCGCATTCGCCGATAGCATGAATAGAAGGATCGTTGACGCACGCCAAACCGTCGCCGACCACAATTGCGCGCTCAACGGCCAGTCCCGCTTCCTTCGCAATTTCGGTATTCGGACGAATGCCCGCGCTGATGATCAGCATGTCGCACGACTCTGCGCCGCCGTCGCTGAACTTGACGCCGTCGATTTTGCCATTGCCGGTCGCTGTTGTTATCGATTTGCCCAGATGGAAGCGGATGCCCATGCTTTCCAATGTCGACCGAAGTACACCACCTGCAGGAGGGTCCAACTGCACCGCCATCGGATGCGGCATCAATTCGACGACATGAACTTCAAGACTGCGATTCAGCAGACCGCGCGCTGCTTCGAGTCCGAGCAGGCCACCGCCGAGAACTACAGCTTTGCGCGCGTTCGCGGCATACTTCATGATTTGAAAGGCATCATCGAGCGTACGAAAAACAAAGATGCCGTCGAGGAATCCGTCTGTGGCGGTGGTGAGTCCTTCGATGGGAGGAACAAATGGACTCGATCCAGTCGCAAAGACCAGGCGGTCATAATGCTCTTGCATTCCGCCGGCTGCAATGACCAGGTTTCTGCTGCGATCGATAGCTTCAACACGAACTCCCGCGTGGAGCGTGACGCCGTTCTCCTGATACCACTCGAGCGAATTCAGAAAGATGTCTTTGGTTTCGTGAGATCCGGCGAGAACACTCGACAGGAGTATCCGATTGTAGTTCCCATAAGGCTCATCTCCGAACACAACAATATCGAAGTGTCCCTGGCCGTTGCGCGCGATAAGTTCTTCGACAAAACGCGCGCCCGCCATCCCATTACCGATCACGACCAACCGTTCTTTTACTGCCATTTTCTTACGATTTTGTAAGTTCTATACGGACTTCACACATAAATGTCTTTTGTTTGGAGGCGAAATTAGAAACGATACAGGCCTTCCAGATATCCGAACTCGCCGTTCTTGCCTTGCGGATAGATCTGTTCCATCGCAGCCAAGCCCTGCGTATAGCCGAAGTAACCGGTCACTGTGAGCTTCCTGTTCATCCGATATTCGAGGCTTGTATCGTAGAGATTCCCCAGCGACCGGCGGCCGGACGTCGATCGTCCCGAGTAGCCGAAGGTCCAGGGTTGAAAAACACCGCCTCCGCTATACCAAAAATCATTCGCTTGGCTGAGCCGCAGCGAATGAAACTCGCTCGACACCGTAACCTTCGTATGTGGCCGCAGGATCAGAGCGCCGAATGCGTCTTCGGTATTCATCATGTTGAAGAACGGGAAGCGCGCATAAGGACGGGGGGTCGGCAGCACTTGGAAGAATGTCCTGTGCGTGCTGTCCTTCGGATTGCCGTTCCCCGAACCCCAGGTGTAGCCGCCGCGCAACCATGGCTTCAGTATCGGCAGGATCTTTGGTTGGAAGCCGGCCTCGGCATCGATGGCACCAGCGCGCTGCTTCTGAACACCCCAACGGCCGGTTTGAGCTGCTCCCCAGAACATGAGATTCAATGTCCCAGCGCTCGTATCGAGAGCGTGCAGGGTGTGACCGCCAAATGTGTTGATGACAATGTTGTCCGTATCTCCACGGCGGACGGCGAGAGCACGATTGTCCGTTTTGGGAATGTGGCGCCAATCGTCATATTCGAGCATGAACAGGCGAGTGTCGGCTGCGTGGCGTCCCTTGCCCCAATCATGGGTATACGCCGCATAGCCGAAACCAACTTTGTTCCATCCCCAGCCATCCACCTGGAATATGCCGCGCGTTGGGATGGCGGCGATGACAGTGATGTTGTCTGTCGATGAGGGAGAGTACGAGAAATGTCCACCGTCAAAGCTTCTGCCCACGTCGGAAAATCCGAAATCGCCGAGAAGCCGTTGGGTCACACGGTCACGTTTCAGTGCGGCTAATGTTGTATTTTTCGGCGCAAGCTCGGTGCCATCGAGGAACGTGAACCGTCCTATCTTCAGGTGTCCCTTCTCACCCCCGATGTTGTCAGACTCCACGTACAGTTGCCGTGGGAAAATCATAGCGGCGTTCCGGCTTGCTTTGTTCGCGGTTAGGTAATTCGAACCAAAACCCAACGCTCCTTGTTGCGGTCCCGTGCCGGTCGCGCCCATAGGCATTCCCAATAGAAACGGTACTGCCAATTCCGCGTTCCACTGCCAGGTATGGCGGCTTTCAGAAAGATTAACGCGCAGGAAGTTGCCGGAATACTGATACTCATTATTTCCTGATGTGGGCTGAAACCAGTCCCAGGCATAAGCCCGCAATCGCAGGGTGCCGGTCACAGTCACATCGCCAAGCTTGATCGGCTGCGGTACCGCAGGTGCAGGTGCCGCACCCGCGGGCGTCGACACCGGTGCCACAGCCTGGCCATTAGCATCAATCGTTGAAAGAGTCGACAGCGTCAGTAAGAGAACGAATACCACCCGCATGGATCAGTCTCCCGCTGCCACAGCTAGGCTCGATGGAGCTTCTGAAGGTTGGGCGGCGTATTCCTGTTTCCGCGCGTACGTGTACCAAAGCGCAACACCGGTAAACAGCGCACCCGCCAGCATGTTGCCAAGCGTCACAGGCACTTGATTCCACCACCACCATTGGGCGGCCGAAACAGGCGCCCCAAGCAGCATGCCCGCCGGAATCGCGAACATATTCACAATGGAATGTTCATAGCCATGCGCAAAGAATATGGTGATGGGAAGCCACATCGCTGCAATCTTGCCGATCGTTGAACGCGACGCAAATGCCAAAATCGTTCCCACGGTAACCATCCAGTTGCAAAGCATTGCCTTGATGAAAGCTGTGCCCCATCCGCCCATGCCCAACGTCGCATATGCCACCGTTTTTCTCTGAGCGACCTGCCGAAGCTGATCTCCAAGCGTGCCGCCATCGTTCGCACCGAAACTCGTAATCGCCAGGTAGAACAAGACTGCGTAGAAAACGCTGCCAAGCAGGTTACCAACGTACACCCATGCCCAATTGCGTAACATCGCGCCACCGGATATACGCTGGTCCATCCAAGCCGCAGGCAATAATGCGAAGTTTCCTGTCGCCAGTTCGAAACCCAACAGCACCAGCATCACGAAGCCGACGGGAAAAATGATTGCGCCGGCGAGCGCCGGCAATCCTTGCGAGAGCGCCACAAATACGAGAGACGTCGCATAACCGAGGAAAGCTCCAGCCAGAGCACCTCGGATCAACATATCGCAAGCGGAAAGGCCGGCTTTCTTCACCGCTGCCTTCAAAGCATCAGATACAACTTCACTAGGAACGACGTAGTCCATGGGACTCCTTTCAAATGTGAACTAAGCCCAGACACATCCCTTGATCTGGCTTGCACGTGCAATGTGGATGCCTTTCCTTCGGGATCGTGCCAATCAAGGCCTGACACGGGTTTGAGGAATCTTCGAATCAAGGAATGACCTACAAGAATGTCGGATGCGTGATTTGCTCGCACAATTTTGTTCGAGAGAGCTTCGCGTGTAACGCGTCATTCTCCAGGAAATCGATGATGCGACTGCGGCGTGGTACTCCGGATGTTCGAGTTTGGCCCAGTACTTTTGGAAGTTCTTCGAATCGTGTAGTGTATTGGAAGAGAAGGAGACCCCATGCACAAGACACCAAAAGAAGTGGTTCAAGCTTGGGTCAGTGCATTCAATCGAGCAGATGTAAACGAGCTTGTGAGCCTCTACCACAAGGACGCAGTCAATCACCAAGTTGCCTATGAACCGCTGAAGGGTGTGGAAGAGATCCGAAGACTGTTCGAGCTGGACTTTGGGCGCGCAAGAATGGTCTGTCAGGTCGAAAATCTATTTCAAGACGGAGAATGGGGGATTCTTGAATGGTCGGACCCATTGGGTGTGCGCGGATGCGGATTCTTCCAAGTTAAGAACGGACAAATCGTTTTCCAGCGCGGCTACTTTGACAAACTCAGCTTTTTTAGAGCCCAAGGAATTCCATTCTGATCACAACGATTCCATCAGTGGACCAACGCAGCGACGCCGCAGAGTGCTCCCGGCGACCACTTCGGATGGGAATTGGGAATTGAACATTGAGCATTGGTCACGCCTGTGGTACCGTTTTTCCCCACCGTGGAAAAATTCGACAGACGCCAGTTCACCTTTTCAATGCTTGGCGCGTTTGCGGCGCGCTTTCAGGGCTCGGAGGACTCCGCTGGCCTCAGCCTGGCGGAAGTATCCGCCCGAATTCGATCGCGTGCACTGACACCATCTCAACTTACCCAGGCATGCCTTGCACGTATTGACGTCTACAACCCCAAGCTGAACGCTTTCATCACAGTCCTGCGGGACCGGGCGGTGGCTCAGGCACGAGAACTGGACGCCGAGCAGAGCTCAGGACGATTGCGCGGTCCTCTGCACGGGATCCCCATTGCTCTGAAGGACAATATCGATACGGACGGGATCAGAACGACGGCCGCCAGCGCCGTCTTCGATGAGCGCGTTCCCACAGAAGACGCCGAGGTGACACGGCGTCTGAAAGCCGCCGGGGCGATCCTGATCGGCAAAACCAACCTGCATGAGTTCGCGATGGGCGGTACCTCCGCCACCAGCTATTTTGGCCCGGTGCGTAACCCCTGGGCGTTGGACCGTAATCCGGGCGGGTCTTCGGGCGGCTCGGCGGCCGCCGTCGCGGCCGAACTGTGCTTTGGGGCACTGGGGACCGACACCGGCGGCTCGATCCGGATCCCGGCGGCGTATTGCGGGATTGTGGGATTGAAGCCAACATACGGGCTGGTTTCCATCCGCGGTATTATTCCGCTGACGCTTTCCCTGGACCATTGCGGGCCCATCACGCGCACGATCGAGGACGCCGCCTTAATGCTGAATGTGCTGGCTGGATACGACAAACTGGATATCGCCAGCGTCGAGCGCACCCAGCAGGACTACGTCGCGGCGATGAAGCAGCCGGTGTCGGGATTCCGGCTGGGCATTCCGCGCGCTCCCTTCTTTGACCTTGTGGATACCGACGTGGCGAAGGCAGTGGACGAAGCCATTCGAGTTGTGTCCAAGATGACCCGGAGCATCAAAGACGTGACCTTGCCGCCAACCACTGACGTTGTGCTTCCGGCCGAAAGCTACGCGTATCACGAGGAGTACTTTAACCGCACGCCGACGCGCTACATGCTGCCCACCCGCCGCACGCTGCAAAGCAGAGCCAACCTGAAAGCGGCGGACTACGTCCGGGCACGCTGGAAGCTGGAGTTGATTCGCCGCACTATCGACGACGCGTTTTCGGATGTGGATCTGGTTGTACTGCCGACGCGGCGCCGGATACCGCGCACCGTCAACGCCGCCATCAAACGGGAGGAGACCGAACGGCCGCTGAATCCCGAACTCGACAACACCGGACAGTTCAATGTGTACGGAATACCGGCCATCTCGGTGCCTTGTGGCTTCACCTCTAGCGGTTTACCGGTCGGGCTGATGATTGCCGGTCCGCGCTTTTCTGAGGGAAAGGTTTTGGCATTGGCGCGGGCCTTTGAGCAGGCCACCGACTGGCACAAACGAAAGCCGAAGCTAAGCCCCGACATGCCCGTCCCTCCTCTGGCCGCCACCGACGAGCAGTGAGCCGCCCCGTTCAATTCCGTGCTGATTTCTCGTCAAGCGGAGCACCTGTTGCTTCCGGGTCGTCGATGGACGTTGTTCTGCAGCTTTCCTTGTCGCGATCTTCCTTCTTTCTTTGCTCGACATGAATTTCTCCATTCGAAAGTTGGTCTGGGTTTATGAAGAGCCGGTTGGCACTCTTGAAAAGTTGGTATCCGCTCTTTGAAAGTCCGTTTTCGCTCCCGAGAAGTGGGTTGCCGGGCTTTCCAACTCGATTGCCCCTCTTCCGAAGTGGTTCGCCGCTGTTTTCAACTGGGTTGCCGCTCTCTTCCCACCCGGCTTTCGCTTTTCTTCGGTTGGTTGCCGCTCTTCCCAAGTGAGTCGGCGCTCCCTTCAACTCGGTTGCCGATGTTTCCGACTGGGGTGCCGCTCTTTCTGACTGGAGTACCGCTGTTTCTGACTTGGTTGCCGCTGTTGCCGGCACGGCCGATCTCGCTGCGCGGCCTATTTGGCTCTGCGAAACTTCACGCCACCTCTGGTGTAGGGTGATTTGAGCCAGCGCGGTTGAAACGCGCGCGTCAACCCGCGCGTAGCGATGCAGTGTTTATCAATCTCAACTCGCGAGAAGCGTATCCTATTTAACGATCACGGTAATGTCGTGAAAGGCTTCAAGGGCGGCATCACTGGCAACCGCGCGCACCACATAGACCCCGGGGACTTTGAAGCTCGTGATTGTTGTTGAGGTGACACTGCGTGTTGTCGGAGTAGACGTTGCGACGCGGGTAGGCCGGCTGAAAGTTATTGGTCCCGGCCCACGGTACTGGATCCACTGGACAGACAAACCCTGCGCTTCAACATTCGCTTCGTTGGAATTGCGCTGCCCTCGAGGTTTTGGGAGTAGATCATCTTGCGCGACGGCAGACAACGTTAGAGTGTTTGGGAGGGTGATCGTTTGCGGGCCCGTGCCCGTAATCACTGGCGGTTCGTTGTCCAGATCGCGGTTGCCGGCTCCGACATTCTCCATCATGACTTCGTTGCTGATTTCCCAGTCCGGCTGAAGCCAACCTTTGGCCGTATTCGTCTTGCCGCGGATGTTCAGCGTCCACACCACTTTTCGGTCCACGCCCCAATCTTTCGGTACCACAACCTTGAATACATACCAATGCCTGCGCGGATAAAAGTGCGTGGGCTGCCCACGATCACCGCTGTCAACGTTGTTATCCGGCCCAATGTCGATGTCTAACTGCTCTTCATAGTTGCGATTCATATAGCCGAAATACATCGAGAAGCTGCCGTCCGCGTTGGCTCTCCAGCCGTCATAAGAAGGCACGACGTCCTGCCCACGGTTGTACTGACCCGCGTACGGAATCTGTCCAGACGAGGACTCAAACGGAATCTGTCCGGCGATGTGATCAGGCGCGGCGATCATTACAACTGCACTCATCAACAACAACCAACCGAAGCGCATCCGCATAGATGACTTTTGCCCTTTACTGGGCCGCATTGGCGGACAAATTTTCTTTCGATTGGGCGTTCCTCTCCGCAACGGCTTGCTGGAACTCCTCTTCGGATAGATTGAAGTACGTGATCCAGGCGTGGCTCATTTCATCGATCGTCCGTTGGCCGAACCCGATCCAATTGCCAAGATCGCTCTCCTTCTTGACGGTGTTATCGTGCCAACTGATAAAGTGAATCACCGAACCGGCCGGTAGAAGCGGCTGCACCTGAGGCGCGTACTCGTACACAAGCATCCAATTGAATTTGAAATTGAAGACGCAGTTTAAAGTCTCAACCTTGCTACCTCCGGGTCTCTTTCCCGCGTGAGGGTAAATCACCTCCATACACATCCCCTTTCCACGAGTGTGCATATGAGGTTCCCACGAAAAGACGCGGGTGGGTTTGGTCAGCGTCACGTACGTGTCGGTCCGGATGTTATCCGTATTTGCAGGTAGATCGACCTCGTAATCATCACCAGCCAGCAAGGTCTCAGCGACATACTTCGGTACGTATCCTTTCGGGTAAAACTTGAACGCGACAGCGAGGTTGGCCTTTATTTCTTCGCCGTAAGGATGCAGGTGCGAGCTGAAACTGATTTTCGTGCCCGCCGTTATTAGCCGGCCCGATCCATCAGGAAAGGTTTCGGCGTTCTTTCCGATTCCGTATTCCTGGATTAGAGACTGTGTACCGTCAGGGTAAATGAGGGTCAGTCCGCCGTGATGAATGGTTTTGTACCCGCGGACCGGCTTTAGCTCGACAGCCTTGATATACCTGTCTTCCGTCAAATGCGGATCGGCAATAATGTTCGGCCACCGATCGGGTCCTTTGGCCGGAACGATCAAATCCTGCGGCATCTCCACGACGAGATCCGGCGTACCGATGCTCCATCGATCATTGTCTTCGAACTTCCGCGGTGGTGGCATGTCGGTGGGGTCCCCTTTCGGCGCGCCGGAGTCCACCCAATTTGCAATCGTGGCGATCTCCGCCTCCGAAAGAGCCACGCTATTGGAGAATTCGTGTATCCCAACGTTCGGATCAACGTGCCAAGGAGGCATGTTCCGCAACACAACGTTCTGCCGGATCGCCTTAGCCCAAGGCCGGGCATCTTCGTAAGTCAGCAACGGCATCGGAGCAATCGAGCCTGGCCGATGACAGTTCTGGCAAGAACGCTGGAGGATCGGCGCCACGTCTTTGGTGAACGTCACCTCCGCTTGCGCCACGGCTGCAGTCACCAACACTATCAGCACTGAAGAAAGCACCAGAAAGAACCGAACTTTGGTTGTGCCATTCATGGATATCTCCCTCATGGTCAATTTCCCCAGAATTTTTCAATCTCATTCCAACAGCCTCGCGCAGAAATGTCAATTTGCTATGAATTGGGCCGGCGCTGCGGCGAGACTTCTTCGAAAACGCGTTCTGGCTCAATAGGGCAGTTGGCTGCTCCACAGCAGTGTTCTCCACACTTTTTTCCAGACGTTATAGTCTCGACTATCGCGTCCTGGGTGGGTTCTCACCGTCGGTACCATTCATACAGCTTGTCGCCCGGCGGAACCTTGCGCGTGATGTCCACGATAATGGTGTCCCCCTCCCAGCGCTTCACCAACTGCGGCTTGCGAAGATTCCCATAGAGGAACTCTTCGACAAACTCGATGCAGCGGTACTCGAGGAGCTCCATATTTGGCTCCAACCGGCGATAGAGGGGCATCGAGATCTTCCAGGGTCGCGTGAAGACTTTCGGATCTTCGATTGTCACTTCGTAGCGGATGGCGTCAGGCGTGATCGGCGTGAAGCGTTCGACCAGATTCAGGGCATCACTATGGAAATTCCCGGCCCTGTCGAACCAGTTCTTGCCGTTGAAATTCGTCACCTCGACAACCAGCGTGTCCCCCTCCCAGCGGCCGACAGAATGCCCCATGTAGGTATCGTCCGGTGGTCCCTCGACTTTATCGAGGTGGATCGTCCGGGCAGTGCTCGTAAATGCGAAGGCGATGTTGACCTTGTTCGTACTCTGGACGATTTGAAAAGGGTAGGGCATGTACATCGCGCGTGGAATGCCTGGCAGGTAACACTTCAGTTCCGGATCGCGGTCAATCCAATGTTCGGCATTTTCCTTCTGGATTGCCGCGGCTTCCGGTGTGTAGGGGATCTGACCATCGCCCTCCACCACGCCGAGCGATCCGGGAACGCCACCAGCCGCACCGAGCGCAAGCACAGGCGCCGCGGCCACCTGGGCGTACGCGTAGGGATACACGCCCTGTTGCATCACTGCTCCCGGACGCGCTTCGTGCGCCTGCAGGTCCCAGTTCGCTTCGTTGTTGGCCTGCCAGATACCGCTGAAGTTGGGCTTGCCGTCGGCTGTGCGGGCTGCCGGCGGCGACGCCTGGCGGGCGCTTCGTGTCACCGACACCGAGATAACGGCGGTCACTGCGGTGGCAGCAAGTGCCACTGCAATCATCGAGCCTGTGGACCAACGTCGCATGACGATCTCTCCTGGTCACCAAGTACCGCTGCCGAAACTTGATTCCTAGACCGTCCGGCTGAAGCCGGGCGCTATGGCCCTCGGTCTCGGTGCGGCTTCGTGACTTATCTGGTCAACGGATTGCTATCTTCCCCAGTGTCGGCAAATCCTAAGGCAAATCCTCCACATCCGGCGGTGCACATTGTGGCCGGATTGGGTCCTCGCCCCTGTGCGAAGGCACGCTCCGCGGCGCGCGCTCCCGCAAGCAATGCCGTCATGCCGAAGTTCCCCTCGTGGCACCGGGGCTCCTTATAGATCCGATTTGCGTAGTCGTTCTGTTTGTTGTATTCCTGCTTGACGGTCCAGGATCTCGTCCACGTCGTTGGATCCTCGATCGTGACGGCGTACTCGATCCTGTTCGCGTCGAGACGTGTCCACCGTTCGACGAGATGCAGGTTTTCCTGGGATCCCTGGAAGTACGTCTTGGGGCTGAAATTGGTGACGTCGACGACCAGCGTATTGCCCTCCCAGCGGCCTCGCGAGTTGCCCCACCACTGGCGCACGTGTGAGGGCGGATGCGGATTCCTGGTCACGGGGATGATGCGTTGCCACCCTTGCCCTTGACCGGTGTCATAGAAAATCGACACCGTTCCGGGCGACTGCACAATCTGAAGAAAAAAACCGGTGTTACCACCAAAATCCGGCAGCACGGCGCCCATACAGCGCTCACCGAGGCTGCGGTCCTCAGGATTGTCGGAGCGATTGATGACGCCACCTCCGCCCCCTGGCCCCCCGGCGCCGGCGACCGTCAGGTAGTGCGGAGGCGACTCCGCTCGTCTGGGTGACGGCGGCCCGTACGTCCTCGGTGGCCTGGAGGAGGGCGAGTTGAAACGCTCGTACCTCGGCCCTCTTCTTCTGGGCCTCGGGCGTAAGGGGAGGAATCCTCCCGTCCGGCGGATCCACAATCAGCGACGTCCGCCGCCCCGTGGGTTTGTGTGTCGTGTAGATCGCGGTGTTGTATGCGCCGCCGACGTCCTGTTCGGTCCCCTGCGAATAGCGCCGGTCGCTTTGATTCAGGATGCGCGTTCGTTCCTTATCCAATGCGGCCTGTTCCTCGGGCGTAAAAAACTCTCTGTTGCCAAACCGAGCCGATCGCTGCAAGGGCACCTCGACGTCGTAGCTCCAAAGGCCCTGCAGGTCCGGTTCGTTCCACGGGGTCTTGGGTGCCGGGCCCGCCGTCGACACCGCTCCTGTCGGTGTCGCAGCCGCCGGGGCCTGGCCCGTGATTGGGGCTTGGGTCAGCTTCAGGAGCACAAACACGGCCACGATCACCGTCACCACACCGACCACCTCGAAAAATCGTTTTTTCATGACATGCCTCCTGATGCGGGTCTGGATAGCCTTGTAACCCCCAGATCCCATCACTGTCAAGGACTAGCACCGCTCTCAATTTAGCGGTAACCGAAGACGTTATTCCGATACCCAAAAATATCTACGGCGTGACAAAGACTGCGGCGGAAGATCTTTGCCAGCTGTTCCATCGGAATCACGGACTCGCATGCCTCGTCTTGAGAACTTCGCGCTTCTTTCCGGAAGAGGATGACCGCAAAGAGACGCGACAGTCCTACGACGACCGCAACGTTAAGGCGAATGAATTTCTCTATCGCCGCGTAGACATCGAAGACGTCGTCAGCGCTCATCTGCTCGCTCTTGAGAAGGCATCTTCAATCGGTTTTGGCCGCTACATCATAACTGCGACCACACCGCGGGATACTTTGCAGAAGGCCCATACCCCGTGGAGTGAACAAATTTCGCGCCTCCAATTGTTTGTTTCGAGTATCATGACCCCCGACAAGCTAAGCGGAGCGGAACCACGTTGTCCCCGTAATAAGGCTTTGCACAACGAATCGTCGGAGCCGAAGAGAATGCCAGTTCGGAACTGTAGGGTCGGTCTTATGACCGCCCATATTTCCGTCATTGTGTCAGTTGGTCGTTGGGTTGTTTGACAAGTACATGGGACATCGCACATGGGACATCCCAACATTTGACATTGTTCGCTGCACGCTCGAGCTTCTCAAAAATGTCAAATGTTGGGATGTCCCATGTACGATCTCAAATGCACTTGTCCAACAACCAAATCATGCATTGACGAACTGACCAAATGGTCGTTTTGCTTTCGCTAATTCATTCACAGTTTCAGCTCATCTAGAACACGAAAATGGAGGCACGTGTGAAGCGGACTATCCAGTTCTCATTTTTGTTTCTGACGTGCACGGCGCTTGGTTGGGGCCAGGCGCAGGCCACGACGGGAGTCATCCAAGGCACAATAGCCGATCCAACAGGGGCAGCAGTTCCCGACACCAGAGTTGAAGCCAAGAACCTGGCTACGAACTTCACGCGCAGCCAAGACAGCGATGCCAGCGGGCGGTTCGCACTCCTGCAAATGCCTCCCGGCCGCTACACGGTGACGGCCTCGAAACCGGGTTTCGCGACCATCGTTCAGGAGAACTTGGAGCTGACCGTGGGCCAGGCCTTATCGCTGACGATCTCCATGAGAATATCGTCGTTGTCGGAAGAGATCACGATCACTGCCGAACCCGTCGACGTGGCCCGAGTGGAGTCCAGCACGACGCTGAATGAATTCACGGTGAGCAGCACGCCTGTTCTCGGGCGCAAATTCGAGGACCTGCTGACACTCACGCCGGGAGTCGGCATCGTTCAAGGACCGGACGGCGACGAGATCAACTTTGCCGGGCAGCGTGGCGTCTTCAACAACATCTCCGTCGATGGTGGCGACTACAACAACGGATTCTTCGGCGAGCAAGTAGGAGGCCAGCGCGCCGCCGTGGACATCAGCATGGAAGCCGTGAGGGAGTTCCAGGTTGTGGCCACCGGCGCCAGCGCGGAGTTCGGCCGCACGGCCGGCGGCGTGGTCAACGTCATCACCAAATCCGGCACAAACGACGTGCACGGCAGCCTGTTTCATTACCAGCGGCTGGGAGCTCTGACTGCCGATACTTCGGACGGCAAACCGCTTCAGGATTTCCGCCGCGAGCAGTCCGGCGGAAGCATCGGCGGACCGATTGTCAGGGACAAAGCGTTCTACTTCGGCACGTTCGAGCAGATCTTCGAAAATCTCCGCCGCGACAATCTGAGCACCGCCATCGGTGCTCCTTGTTCGATTTCTGCTCCTGTTGTGGGCACCAACGCCACGGCGATCGCGGGCAGCGCCGACTGCCAGCGCCTGGCGTTGATCAACTTCTTCAAGACCCGTTTCAGTCAGGAAGAAAGCCAGCCCGTCATCCACTCGATCAATAACAGTGCAGCGTTGGGCCGTATCGACTGGAACTTGACCCCCAAGAACTCCATGGGCCTGTCGTACAACTTTGACTATTCCAAGAACACCAACCAGACCTTCGATGTGCCGACCTATGGAAACTCAGCCAATGGGATTGAGGGTCCCTCGAAGATCAACGTGGTCAACGGCAACCTGTTCACAACGGTCTCGCCGACCAAGTTGAACGAGTTCCACGTGAGCTATTCGCGCGAGAATCGTCCGCGTAATGCGGTCTCCTCGAAGGTTCCGGACACCGCGATGGGTTTTGCGACGACCTTCCGGTTCGGCCAGCCCTACTTCCTGGAACCGGCCATCGACGAGCTTTTCTGGCGCACCGATTTGAGCGACAAGTTCTCGATCATCAAGGGCGGCCACAACATCAAGTTCGGCGGCGGCTGGGTGCATAGTGTGAACACCCAAGTCTTCCGCGGCTTCTTCACGGGACGCTACATCTTCAGCGACGTCGTGGGCTTCCTGCACTACGCCTCGCCTGCCTCGCTTGGACCCGGCTACGGTCCGAGGGCTGCGGTTTGCGGGAATGGCGCGTGGATCAATTTCGGTCAAACCTGTCCGGACGGGTCGGCGGCCAACACGCCGATGCTCCTCTACCTCCAGCACGCCGCGCTCAGCGGACCGACCACCGACGCGGCAGGCGCGTCCTCCATTAAGAACGAGGATTACGGCCTGTTTCTACAGGACAGTTGGAAGGCGACGAAGAATCTTACGGTCAACTACGGCCTGCGCTGGGAAGCGCAAATCTTCCCGGATCCTACTCTGGATCCAGCGAAAACGGCTTACGGTCCTTATTTGAGCGATCCGCGTTTCCCATCCGATGGGACGATTCACAATCAGAAGAAAATGTTCCAGCCGCGCCTGGGCTTTGCCTGGGATGCCGCAGGAAACGGCAAGTCTGTTGTGCGGGGGAGCTGGGGAATCTACAACGCGCGCCAGAACATGTTGACGCAGGTGGGTGCGATCACAACGAACGGTATCCAGCAACAGTCGATCGCCGCAGGAGGATTTCCGGGGGGATTTTTCAACACCGCCGGCGGCGATCTTCCGACATACCCCGGCGTGCTCGTACCGCCGTCGATTCCGGCGGGAACCCTTCCCGTTGGTGCGGGCGTCACCGTATTCAGCAAGGACTATGCTAATCCTCGCATCTACACGACAAACGCCGCCTTCCAGCAGCAACTCGCGCAAGATGTGTTCGCCTATGCGGATTTCACCTGGTCGAAGGGCGTTCATCTCACGCGCTTCATCAATCCCAACGCGAACTCCGCCTTGTTCAAGAACCTGGGTGACGTCACCGACACCGTGAGTTCCGCAAAGTCCCTGTATCGCGGCGTGACGTTCGGCGTGCGCAAGCGTTTCAGCCGGAGATTCCAGTTGGAAGGCAACTACACCTACTCGCAGGACTGGGATGACGACTCCAACGAACGCGATCCCTTCACCTTCCGTTACTTTGATCTGAACAGGCTCTACCTCGAGTACGCTCCCTCGGATCGCGACGAACGTCACAAGTTCAATTTCTTCTCGTACTGGGACCTCGGGAAAGGCTTCATCGCCGACGTCCGCATGCAGGCGCATTCGGCGCAACCGATCAGCCCGTCTCCGCGCAAAGGCGCGGACCGCAACAGCCTGCGCAAGGACAACGAGTTCTTCTCGTTCGATTGGCGGCTGCAGCGTCCGTTCAAATTCACTGAACACTACTCGATAGTTCCGCAGATCGAGATGTTCAACACATTCAACAACACCAACAACGTGAATCCTCTGACTTCGCCGGGCTTATTCAATTTCGACGGGTTTCTCCGTCAAGGCGTCGGCGATCCGCGGCAGGTCCAGTTGTCGGTGAAGTTCATCTTCTGATCAGTGCCACCGAGCGTCGCGCGGGCATCTGGAAAGATTGTCATGTCAATCGATCCCGACACGATTGCCTTTGCGCACAAGCTGGCCGATACGAGCGGCGAGGTGATTCGCCCGTATTTCCGCCAGCGGATCGAGATCAGCGACAAAGGTCTCGCCAAAGGCGGCGTTTTTGATCCTGTCACCGCCGCCGATAAAGGTGCCGAGGAGGCAATACGAAACATTATCGAGCGAGAACGGCCAGATGACGGAATCCTCGGTGAAGAGTTTGGCGAAAAGCTGTCCAGAAGCGGCCGGACGTGGGTGCTCGACCCGGTGGATGGCACGCGAGCCTTTATCACGGGACGGCATGAATGGGGCTCGCTTATTGCTCTCGAGGAAAATGGCCGTGCATTACTCGGCATCATCGACCAGCCGGTGCTGCGCGAGCGCTTCATCGGAGTGAACGGCAAAGCGGAATTCCTGACAGAGAGCACGCGCACGCCGCTTCATGTGAGGCCGTGTGCAGATCTTTCGGATGCTGTGCTCTGCGCCACCCATCCTGACGCCTATTTCGACGCTCGCGAACGCGAATCCTTCCAACGCCTCCAGCCCAAGGTGCGCATGAGCCGCTTCGGCGGTGATTGCTATATCTTCGGGACGCTCGCGCTCGGGTTTGTCGATCTGATCGTCGAATCGAGCTTACATCGCTGGGATGTGGCCGCGCTGATCCCCATCGTGGAAGGTGCCGGCGGGATTATTACCAACTGGCAAGGCGGCCTTTGCTCGGATGGTGGGCAGATCCTGGCTGCGGGCGACCCGCGCGTGCATGCATACGCAATGAAATTGCTCGCCCGTTAAATTGAAATCGGGGTGCGTCCCTCGAATTCCGACACGAGCGTGCGTCTAACGTACCCCGTTCGGCTGCGGGTGTTTTCGGTTATACTCCTGCCTACCCGGAACCAAGAAACGGAATTCTGATTTTGCCCCCCGCTCGCGGGCAGGCCACCTGGAGAGCTTATGAAGTTTAAAACCGTGTGCACGATCGCTTGCTGTTTGCTCGGATCGACTGTTGTTCTAGGCGTGATTGCCGTCGCACAGCAAAGAAACGCCGGAGGGGAGCGGGGATTCCCACAGCCCACGCCTGCGCGGGAGGTGACGGTTACCGCCATCCCAGGAGTCATCGCGGCCGGAGCCAAATGGAAGCTCGTCTGGCAAGGACCCGACAATGCCGACGGCATCGTCGGCACAAAAGACGGCGGCCTGTTGTTTGCACAGGAACAACCCAGCACCGTAGGCCTGCTCGACCGGAACGACAAGTTTTCGATTTTTGTTAAGGACACCCATGGCACCGGAGCCCTGGGCATTGACTACAAGGGCCGCCTCGTTGGGGCAGAGAGGACGTGCTCGGATCCGGGCGGACATCCCGACCAATGTCATGAACCGGCGGAACTGGTGATCCTTTCTCCAATGCGGCAGGTCCTGGCAAGTAAGTTCGGAGACAAGACGTTCTGGCGCATGGGTGAAGTCGCCCTTGATTCCAAGGGTGGTGCGTATTTCTCGGATGACGCGGGAACTTACTTCGTCAACACCGCCGGTAAAGTCAGCCTGGTTGTGGGTAAGGAAGTGCGCACAAACGGGATGATCCTGAGCCGGGATGAGAAGACCCTCTACCTGACCAATGGCAAGACTCTCGTGGCCTTTGATGTCCAGCCGGACGGTGCCACCAAAAATCAGCGTAACTTTGCCACGCTGGAAGCCGGCGGCAATGGAGACGGCATGTGCATCGACTCCGAAGGTCGTCTCTACGTCACCTCCGGCGACTCCGGGATTCAGGTGTTCAGTCCCGAAGGAAAGTACTTGGGCGTTATTCCTCTGCCACGGTCCGCCTCGAGCGTGGCGTTTTCCGGACCCAACAAGAAGGTGCTTTACGCGAAGGGTGCAGGCATGACGGGCCCGGATGGCAAAGAGTATAGAACCCCCGAGGGCGTGAGGAATAACGCCAAGGCGATCTACAAAATCGACATGATTGCCCAGGGCTACATGGGCCGCCCGAAATAGCGCGCCCGTCGCAACCGGGCGGGTTCTGAATCGCAAGGGCGGCTACGCGAAGTGAAGTCCCGCAAGACAAAGTGATCGAGTTTACGAACCGGGCGAAAGAATCCGGATCGTTCCATCCCGTTTGTTCAGCAGGAAGATCTGCCCGTTCGGACCCTCTGCGAAACGCGGGTCTGACCGCGTTTCGGGCTGCCTTCCTTGCTTGGCGCTCGTGGAGGTGCTGGAGCGCTATCTGCCGGCTTGGCGGATTTCATGAGGTCTGTTGAGCGATATTGGCCATCGCCCCAGACGAGCACCTCAAGCTTGACCCTGGCCTGACCTCTTTTGATGATGCCCAGTTTTTCGGCCGCGGCGCGCGATAGATCGATAATGGCGCCCTCGCGCCGGTTCTTGCCATACGGCCCACGGTCCACGATGACGACGTTGACGGATCGCCTGTTGCCAAGGTTTGTCACGCGGACGACTGTACCAAAGGGATAAGTGCGGTGTGCGGCCATGCTTTTGTTTATGTCAAATATTCGGCCGCTAGCCGTCTTCCGGCCGTGAAAGTGGAAAGCATAGAATGTTGCGTCCCCGATTTGAGTCTTGAGGACTGGCTGATCGGCTGCTGACCTTTTCGCGGGATGCGCTGAAGGACTCGCCAGAGCAAGGACCGCTCCGGCGCCGATGATTCCCAAACATGTGCATGTGCGGACTACAAATTGCATTGATGTCCCTGCAATCAAAACCTAATTCTGGCGTGCCATTGCGCATTGTGGCACCGGGACATAATCAACCACTTGCTCGTTTCTGCTAAACTCACGATCTCACTGCGTGGTCATCAGAATTTGAGCCGCCACGGCAACGGTCCCAGTCTTGTCGCAAAGCAATCATGGGATCTACTTGGGTGGCGCGATGAGCGGGAATAAATGCGGAAATGCCGCCGACAGCAAGAAGGAGGGCGGGGCCGACGAAGAACGTCAAAGGATCAGGAGTCGATACGCCAAAAAGCAAACTCTCAATAAATCTTGAAACGACAGTAGCGCCAGCCAAACCAAGCGACAAACCCGCCGCGATCAATCGAAATCCCCGGGTCATGATCATCTGCAATACCGCTGCGGGCTTTGCACCCAGGGCCATCCGGATGCCAATTTCCTTCGTTCGCTCCGCGACCGAATATGCGAGCAGCCCATATAGGCCCAACCCGGCGAGCAAAAGCGCGGTCAGAGCGAATGCGGACGGGTCCTATTACGTAAGTTGACACTTCATGGTCAGCGCCCGCGAGGAAAGCCCCAGGCATTCCAAAATTTTCCGCGTGGCTTCGGGTGGATGAATCGCTGCGAGAATCCGCATGCGACTTTGGCAGAGGGGGCACTCCAGCACGTCCAAGGCCCAGACGCGCTTCATCAACTCAGCCGCCGTTTGCGCCCACTTCTAACGATTTGTCCTAGTGCGAATCGTTTCTTCCAAATCGATTTTTCTGGACTCGAGTACTAGGAATGTTGTAAAAGCCGATGTTCCATTCTTGAGCTTCAGACCGGTAAATTCATCTTCGTCAGAGAGGCATGCGATGCATTCGAGACTAAAGTGGACTTTGAGTGTGGCGCTGGCCGGATTGATAGCCGTAGCGCTGCGTGCACAGAACATTCAACCAATTCAAGTTGAGCCGATACAAGTTCAGCAGATCGACGTTCAGCCGATCGAAATTTCTGCGCTGACTCATCCAGATCCTCCGGCCGGCCCAGTCAATCTCATCGGCGCGATACCTGTTCCTGGTGGCTTTGCCAGTTCAGACATTCTTTGGGTCGATCAACCAAGTGGAAGGTTGTTTCTTACGGATCGAACGAATAGGGCCATCGATATATTTGATGCCATCAACGATGTGTTTGTGACTCGGGTAACCGGGTTTGTCGGGCCGAATGGTGCTCCCGGAGTCACAAACGGCCCCGGGCCTAACGGTGTGCTCGTCACCCCAGACAACATCATGTTCGTCGGAGACGGCAATAGCTTATTGCAGGCCGTAGACCTGAACCTGAGTCCGCCGCAAATCACCCACTCGATCAGCGTGGGTGGCGCGACCGATAACCGTGCCGACGAACTCGGATACGATCCAGTCGAACGCGTTGTCCTAGTCGCAAATAATGCCTCCGTCCCTCCGCACATGACGTTCGTCTCTGCAGACACGTACAGCATTCTTGGTCAAATTAAATTGTCCGACGCTACAGGCTTGGAGCAGCCATGGTGGGATTCCCAACTCCACCGGTTTCTCGTCACCGTGCCTGCATCTCCGCCATATGTCGCTGTCATCGATCCCAGGAGCATGAGAGTAACAAAGAAATATAGGATACCCAACTGTAACAGTGGCATGAATGGCATCGTGCTCGGACCACTTCAGCGGTTGCTGGTGTCGGCGTGTGGCAGACCCTACATCATGAATGCCATCGATGGCCACGTCATCAATATGATCACGCAGGTCGGTGGTGGCGATGAGGTGTGGTACAACGCCGGAGACAATCGATTCTACGTGACCTCGACCGATAGCACCGGCCAGACGGTCCTCGGGGTTATCGACGGGGACACGAGCACGTGGGTTCAGAACGTGCCGGCTCCAGGAATCAGAAATGTCTCGGCGTTTGAGGGCAATAACCACATCTTTGCTGCAGTGGCGGCGCCTGCTGCCGTGCGAACTGCGTCGGTATGCCTTCAATTTGGACTTCCCGATACAGGTTGCGTTGCCGTCTTTGGCCATAATTGAAAACCTCGAAGGAGATTCACACGTGAAGAGCAATTACTCTCGGATACTCCGACGTCGCATCGGAACGACCGTTTTATTGTCTGCGTTTCTAGCTATACCAGCTCTGGCTCAGCAGAGCGGCGGTCAGACACAAAGTAGCGATACCAAGGTGCTGGACTTCTTCCGGCAAACCGAGCTGTCGGGCTTCGTCGACGTGTATTACGGATACAACTTCAATACGCCCGGCACGCGGAAGGCCGGACCGGAACGGACTTTCGATGTGCAACACAACTCGATCAGCCTGAACCTGGCTGAGCTGTCTCTTCAAAAGAAACCAACGACGGACAGCCGCGGCGGGTTCCGGCTCGATCTGGACTACGGACCGACGCAGGATATTGTGAATGCGAGCGAGCCGTCAGGACCCCACGTCTTCCGCAACATCGGCCAGGCTTATTTGAGCTATCAGGCGCCCGTCGGCAAAGGCCTTCAGATTGACGTCGGCAAGTTTGTCACACCGCTGGGTTTCGAGGTCATCAAGACCAAAGACGACTGGAACTATTCCCGCTCGTTGTTGTTCTCAATGGCCATCCCGTTTTACCACATGGGCGTGCGCGCCACTTACAACGTGAACGACAAGTTGGCGCTGGCCGGCTTTGTCGTCAACGGTTGGAACAATGCGGTGGCGAACACGGACAAAAAGACGGTCATTGGCCAGGTCACGGTGAAGCCCACCTCTGCGTTTGCGTTCACGGAGACCTATATCGGTGGACCGCAACTACCCAATACGACGGATTGGCGTCACGTGTCCGACACCGTCGGTACTTATAACGTCACGTCGAAGCTCAACGTGGCTGGAAACTATGACTACGGCCAGGATAAGGAAAGCGGCGCCACGGTCCGCTGGCAAGGCGTTGCTGGATATGCGAAATACCAAGCGAATGATTGGTTCGCACTAACGCCGCGCTGGGAGTATTACGACGACGAACATGGCTTCACGAGCGGAGCGGCGCAGAAGATGAAAGAAGTCACCATCACCGGCGAACTCAAACACAAGGACGGTGTCGTCGCCCGCCTCGAGTACCGGCACGACTATTCCGACATCCCGTTCTTTGTGAAGAACTCGAGCACATTTAAGGACCACCAGGATACCTTCACGGTCGGGCTCATTTACGCGTTCAGCACAAAATGAGCTACGCCGTGTTCGGTTTAGGTTTGTGCCACTCGGTGGCAGCGAGGTGCCGGCAACTGGCATCGCGTTGCCACCGCAGAGCCCTAAGCACTAGCTATCAGTAGGCCCACGCCGCACGTCCGTGAGCTCATGAGTTCGCGTTTGTGGTCTCGCACGGGGAGCTGCTCAAAATCCCACTTCAACTTCCTAGCAGATCGCCGGGGCCGCCAATTTCAATAGCGCTTCTCAACAATATTTGAGAATGAACCTGCCGAACAGCATGAGAACCGCGTTGTGCCGAGATCTTCACGCGCGATAATACGAGTGAAAATTGCCATCCAAATTTCAGTGACGTTCACCAAAATGAAATCGCGTAATTTGGTGAGCACACCGCAGATCTTGCAACCGAAATGCTCCTGAGTCGGGAAGACCAAGACGAATCTGATCGACAGTAAGACGACGCTTTGGCAACAAATCGGTCGGCAGCGGTTCGGCCCATGGTGCAGGTTGGATAAATCCTTCGGAAAGCATCTGTACTTGCGCCGTCGCAACCAGCGGAGTCTGCATGACACGCTCGAAAAGCCGGGACATCGCGAAATGGAACCAAACCGGAGCAGGAACAATCCAGACCTTGCGGTCCAAGGCGGTTGCCACTCGCCGCACGGCTTCGCTCAGCAGCAGAGTTTCCGGCCCGAGGACAAAAACGGTCCGACATGAGAGGCGTCCCTCGACCAGAGCGGCGAGCAGGATATCGACCACATCCTCGACTGCAACCGGCCGGAGCGGCTGCTCGCGGAAACCGACAGTCGCGAACAAAGGCAACGTGAATAGACTGTGGCTGAGATGATCGAGCATGTGGTCACCGCGGCCATAGATCATTCCGGCCTTGAGGATCGTGTAGTCCATACCGGCCTGTCGGACAAGCTCTTCGGCAGCCCACTTGCTCTCATGATACGGCGAGCCACAGTTGGGTCGCGCACGCAGGAAGCTAAAAAGGAGGAAACGCCGGACTCCGGCGCGACGCGCCCCCTTGAGCACGTTGGCCGTGCCCTGGATGTGAACGCTTTGATAGGTTTGAGCGCCAATCTCACGATTGATGCCGGCGCAGTGAGCGACTGCATCGCATCCTGCAAATACCTCAGAGAGACGCCCAGGATCGGAAAGATCTGCTCCAAAGAATGTCACCCGGGGCGAGGTCCGAATGGTTTGGTCTCGGCGGTCCACACCGCGCGCAACCAGCACAACGTCGTGACCGGCAGCGGCGAGCGCACGGGCCAAATGGCGGCCGACGAAGCCAGTCCCACCAGTAACTGCTATCTTCATGATTGTCTCCTGCGAGCCTGCTTCTTCCGCTGAACAATCTGAGTGGGACAGACGGTGCTCAAGAAACTGTTCAGGGTACTTATGAGGCTTTCAGATTGAAGCTCGTAGAGCAGACGGTTGCCGTCCCGCCGAACCGAAATCAAGTCGGCCGCTTCAAGTAACGAAAGATGCCGTGAAATCGAAGGTCCGGAGATCGGGAAACGAGAAGCGATCTCTCCGGCCGCGAGTTGACCGTCTTTGAGTTCTTCCAGGATTTGGCGGCGGGTTGGATCAGCGAGAGCTTTGAATACCCTGGCAGCGGATCTCATAGCTATCTATTTAGCTATATTGCTAAAGTATTGTCAATAGGTTTGTCGAGAACTTCCCATCATTATGAACGCGGAGCCGACCCCTTTTGATAAGCCGGCCGACGCCATCGTACGATTGCCCATCGCCGATGTCTTGCCGCGACTCTGTTCTCTAGTTCTTGCCGACCATCAGAATTGAAAACGAACCCGGTACCATGGGACCACGAGGGGGACGTCCTGAGCCTCCTCGTTGCGCGTCAGCCGGAGCGGGCCCAAACTCGGCGGCCATGGTTAGTATGTGATTCGTCTTTGTGTCGAGGGTTAGCGTCTTGGCGCCAGCCATGGTTTGCAGCGTCTGCTCTACGACGAAGCTGGTGGGACTGTTTTCCTTGATGAACGTCATCGTGCCGCCGTTTTCCGCGCTGATGGCTTCCATCGTCACAGGATTGAACGCAACGGTGTCCACATCCACGCCAGTGGGCAGAGTGGTAATGATGTTGCCGTTGTCTGCATTCAGAATCACCACTACAGGTTTTGACTGGCGGTAATACGCAAAAAGGATGTGATTCTTCGCATCAAATGCCAGACCGCTGCCGCGGCTGCCCTTCGTGCTAACGTCGTAATGCGCCGTAACCTTCATATTCTTCGCGTCTACGACGGCAATGTTGGCCCTGTCCGAAATGTTCACATAGATCGTGCCTTTGCCGTCGCTCACCGCTTGCTCCGGACCTCCTCCCAAGGCAACTGTTCCAATCACGGCGCCTTCCTTCGCATCGATGACCGTAGCATCCGGCGGCGTGTGGCTCAGCACCCACACACGCTCGTTGTACGGATCAAACATGATCCCGTCGGGACGCCCCGGGATGTCGAACGTTTTGATTACTTTCAAAGAGGTTGTATCCCACATCGTGAGCTTCTCTCGTGTGGTAGAGAATCCGTGATGGGATTTTGGATCCACCGTAGCGCCGCCAGCAGCGACATTGGGAATCTCGCCGACCGGTTCAAGCGTATCCAAATTGAAAACCGACAGGTGCCCCATCGGGCCATTGCGGGGGATGTATAAACGGCGGGCGTCCACGTCCGCGAAAATGTAGTCAAAACCGCCTTCGCCGCCAACTTTGGCCCTCTTTAGCACTTTATAAGGACGGGTTGTTGGCGCATGCTGCGCCAATCCGGTGGATACCAATATCGCAATCGCTACTGTAAGTACAACTATTGGATGAATTCGCCGCATAAAACATGGCCTCCAACGGATTATTTTTTCGATTCCGAAAGACCGACGTCGCGAAATCCCTTGTTGAAACCTTCGACTTCGTTCATCGGCGCGCAGATGCCTTCGGTGATCCCTGCGAACAACCCCTTCCACCCGAAATAGGTGATATGGTCATCCGTTATTCTCCTCAAGGTCCTCTTGGCCCCCACGTACGGTGCGGTGTAGTACTCCGGATCGTACAGGGTCATTTGAAGCTCGATCGTGTTGTAATCGATGCGCCGGTATCTCTCTTCGATACGTGCATGGAAACTCTTTGGGAGCGCGTTTTGATCCAACCACGCCCGTTCTTCCAGACCAACGGTATTTACGATCAAGGTGTCCCCGTCCCAATTCGCAACGGAGTGTCCATACCATGCCGGACCAAGATTCTCGAGATTCTGGCCTGAAGGTAGCGTCCGGCCATCGGTCCAGAGGTATCGTATGCGGCTTTCCCACTGGAAGACCTGAAGGACTTTGTCCTTGGTCATGATCCATTCCATGGGCTCGTCATCATTAACCAGCCTTGGGAAGCCCATTGGGTTGCACGTATACCATGGCGCGTTTCCGAGGATTGGACCCTGACCAACGACTCGTCCCTCCATTGCCGCTACTCCTGCAGGAGTCAACGGAGGAGCCGTTGTGCCCAAGGTGTGATCGCGAACCGTCATCTCCCAAATTCCGGTGAAATCATGCGGATCGAATTGTTGGTCTGTCGCACCCTTTTCATAGATGGGCTTGAACTTCCCATTCCCTGGAACGCCTTGACCATTCGCACTAGCGGCTGGCCAAACGAAAACCACTGCCAGAGCGGTGACTAGAGTCATGAAGCGATTTCGCATATTCGAATCCCCTTAGCGAATTAAATTAGCCAATTGCGAGTTGCCCCGACAATGACTTGAGCAGGTGTCATTCCTGAGAGGACCATATCCTCCATTTCCTCGTGTGCCGCTTTCCGGCTGACCCCGTAGCTTATATGAAAAGTGGCTTTGGTCAAATAATCCGCTTCAATCCGGCCAGGAATCGGAGTTCGGATTCCACTTCCGCCGGATCGGCCACTGTCTCCGCAATCTCCTGGCGGAAGAGGTCGCGATAGCGCTTGCGGAGCCTGTGAATGGCCACTTTGTCTTCCGGGAAGCGCTTTTCGAGGTCATGCCAAGTGAGCGGCGGATTTAAGACAAGATTTGGGCGCAAACAAAGTCGGAGTAGAGCTATGCTCACAGGCGATGCGCGGGTTTTCATCCGACATCCGGTACGCTCTTCGGACGCTCAGATACGGCGGCATTTCAACAGTCGTCGCCGTGCTGAGCCCCGCTATTGGTGTCGGCGCGAACGCGGCCGGAAGTTTTCATGGCTCCTGTAGCATCGAAGGAAGGCCGGACAGCCCGGTGGACCGGCCTTTAGCGCCAATCCGAATCGTCAGTCCCGGATACTTCCGTGTCATGAAAATCCCGATCCTGTCCGGCCGCGATTATGACGAACACGATGAAGTGGGCCCGGTGGGAAGCCTCCCATCCGTAATCGTCAGTCGCACATTGGCGGAGCGCTTTTGGCCGGGGCAGGATGCCATTGGCAATAGGGTGCGGATGTCATGGAATAGCAAGCCATCGGTGATCATCGGCGTCGTTGGCGACGTGCGGTACACAGGACTCGATGCCGAAGCCGGAAACGAGTTCTACTTTCCTGAAGGCTTGTGGCCACAATCCGCGATCACGCTGCTTGTGCGAACCGATCGTGATCCCTTACCGCTGTATCCCGACATGTACAGAAGAATTGTGGAGATCGACAAGGATGCTTTCGTCTTCGATGTGAAACCGATGACGCAGCTCATTGCCGAGTCGGTGGCGCCACGCCGATTCTCGACCATACTGTTGTCGACATTCGCGGCCGTCGCCCTCATTCTTTCGCTGGCGGGCATTTACGCGGTGATTGCCCACTCTGTTGCACAACGCACGGTCGAGATCGGCATTCGCATCGCGATGGGCGCTTCACCTGCCAGCGTCACCGGCCTGATGCTTCGATACGGACTATTGCCCGCGATCTGCGGAATGGCCATCGGGTGGTCTTGCGCAATTGCGATTGCACGGTTTTTGTCGGCCATGCTGGTCGGCGTCGGACCGTTCGATCTTCCAACGTGGATCGTCGTTTCCGGCTTCATGCTCGCTGTGGCATGCATCGCGAGCTACCTTCCTGCGCGCCGCTCGTGCAGCGTCGATCCAACCGTCGCGCTCCGGGCCGAGTAGTCGGTTTTCGTCTGCGCCAGCGCCGCCGTGCTGCACAGTCCGGCGGCAAGCGCCAGTGCTGCCCCGAATCTCGTTGAAAGAAATCGCATATTTGCCTTTTACGAGTCCGGCTGCGACCTTCACCGACTACTGAGGCAGCGCCCACGCCGTCAGCGTGGTGCCTGCGGGTACGAGCACGTGCTGGCGCCCGTCGAGCATGTACGTCGTCGGGGACGTCCCGTGCATGGCCGCGCCCATCTGGTATCGCCAGAGCAACTTGCCGTCGCGCGAGTCGAGTGCCAGCAGATTGCCCTCGGCATCGCCGCTGAAGATCAGGCCTGACGCCGTCGTCAGCAGGCCCGCGGTGGATGGAGTCAGATAGCGGAACTCCCACTTCCGCTCACCCGTTGCGGGATCGATGGCGCGGAGCGCGCCGTATGCCGACTGGTCGGACTGCCCACGCTGCCCGGCCCCGCCTGTGAAGCGATCCCCCGGTTTGTAGTCTGGTTTCCACGCGTAATACGTCATGCACGCTTCGCGGGCGTTAACGAAGAAGGTCCGCGTGCTCGGGTCGAACGTCGGCGGCCAGAAGTTCGTGCCGCCGGTGATGTCGGGACAGGTGACTTCGCCCTTTTCGTTGGGTGTGTGGCCCGGAAATTCGATCGGCCGGCCATCGCGGCCAACCTCTTTCGCCCACGTCGTCGTCACGAACGGTTTCGCCGCGATAACCTTACCGGTCGTGCGATCGAGTGTGTAGTAGAAGCCGTTGCGGTTCGCGAACATCACTACCTTGCGCGGCTGTCCCGCGATCGTGATGTCGGCAAGGACCGGAACCTCCGTCGAGTCCCAATCGTGGACGTCGTGAGGAGTGAACTGGTAGTGCCAGCGGAGTTGGCCGGTGTCGGCGTCGAGTGCCAGCAACGAGGTGCTGTACAGATTGTCGCCTTCCCGGCTGTCGCTGTGATAATCGGGGCCCGGATTGCCGGTTCCGTAAAAAACGAGGTTCTGCTCCGGATCGTACGCGCCGGTCACCCAGACGCCCGCGCCGCCGATCTTCCACGAATCGCTTGCCCACGTCTCGTGACCCGGCTCGCCCGGCCCCGGAATGGTGTAGAAGCGCCACGCGCGCTTGCCCGTCTGCGCCTCGTACGCGTCGATGAACCCTCGGATACCGAACTCGCCGCCCGCCACGCCGACGATCACCTTGTTCTTTACGACGATGGGAGCGATGGTCGAGGCGTAGCCAGTCTTATAGTCCTGCATCGTCACGTCCCAGACGATGGCCCCGGTCTTCATGTCGAGTGCGAGGAGATGCGCGTCGAGCGTGACCATGAAGAGCTTGTCGCCGAGCACGCCGAACCCGCGGTTGACCAGACCGCAGCACGCGGTCAGGTTGGGTGGCAGCTCGCGGCGGTAGCGCCAGATCTGGCGCCCCGTGCGCGCGTCGAGTGCCCACGCGACGTTCTGCGGTCCTGTCACGTACAGGACGTTGTCGCGGAGGAGCGAGGTCGTCTCGAAATTACCGAGTGTGCCCGTCTGGAACGTCCACTGCGGGACGAGCCGATTGACGTTCGCAGGCGTAATCTGTGTCAGCGGGCTGTGCCGCTGGTTGCTGTAGTCACCGCCGAACGTGAGCCAGCGTGAGCCGTCGGGCGTCAGGCCATCGAGGATTTCCTGCGCTGTGACGAGCGGCGGAGGGGGCGTCTGCTGCGCTGTCAGCGCAGCGGTGCCCGCCGAGAGCGCCAGCACGAGCCCGAGGAGACGAAGAGTCGTGGCGTGCATAAGCCTCCTTTTATTGATGGCTGCGCCCTATCGGGCTTGCATTCGCAGCCGCTCATGTAATTGATGGCTGCGGCCTTTTGCTTGAGGTTTCGCGAGCTCCGCGCGGGCTGGCATTGATTGATTGCTTCGCCCTATCGGGCTCGCGCTTCGCGCGCAGCCGCTCATTTGTTTGATGGCTGCGCCCTATCGGGCTTGCATTCGCAGCCGCTCATTACGGAACAACCGCCGGATCGAATCCGCGCAGGGTTTGCAGATAGCGAAGGAGATCGTCGAGATCGCTGTCGCTGAGTCGGTCCGGGCCGAAGACCGGCATCGCCGACTTCGTGTCGTTCTTCACCGACTTCATCTTGTCCTTCTCATATCCCTGAATCCGCTCCCGCGTATCCATGATCTGGACCGAGAAGAGGTCTTCGTTCTTCTTGACGCCCTGGATTGGCGGCCCGGACGGCGGTGTCAACGTCACCGGCTCGAATCCCGGGCGGAAGTCTTCGGTGCCGCGCCGGATCCGCAGCAGGACAGCCTCGCGCGGGCGCGCGACCCCGATGCGCGACAGGTCGGGTCCCAGGCGTCCGCCGGCGCCGTTCACCCGATGACAACCGGCGCAGTTCGCGCCAAAGATCTTTTCGCCGTTAACGGCATTGCCGCGCGGCGGATCGGTCGGGGCCGGCGCGGCCAGCGTGCGCAGGTACGCGAGGATCTGCCACCCTTCAACGTCCGAGATGCGCGGGTTGGCCGGCATCTCGGTGCCCGCCACGCCCTCTTTGATCGTCTTGAACAGACCCTCGTCGGTTCGGCCCGACGCCCAGACCTGCGTGATGTCGGGCGCGCGGACGCCCCGCGCGTCCATGCCGTGGCAGTCTGCACAGCGCGCGCGATAAAGACCCATCCCGCCGCGGATGGCGTCAGAGTTCCCTTCGAGCGGGTTCTTTGCCGGCGGGTCCTGTGCGGCGAAAAGGCTGCCTCCGGCCACGCACACCACTGCGACCGTGAGCACCGAGCGCGTCCATCTCATACGCGTTTCCTCCTGCAGTGGCGTGTTTATACACCTTCAGGAGAAACCGCGCTAGGAAAAATAGGCACGAAAAATAAGCACTCGAAAGTCAAGACTGATCGGCAGAGGAATTCCTCAATGAGCGGCTGCGCGCGAAGCGCGAGCCCGATAGGGCGAAGCAATCAATCAATGCAAGCCCGCGCGGAGCGTGAGCGCGATAGCGCGAAACCTCAAGCAAAAGGGCGCAGCCATCAAACAGAAGTGCTTAGCTAGTTAGGCTGTGAAGTATACGCATTTCGTCATTGCCGAACGTGGGGTTGTTCCAGAAAAAATTGTTTTGGAGTCTGAACGAACCACCCCGTCCGCGCCTTTCATTGGAACGGGAATTTTTCTTGATGGCGCGTCCACCCCTCCTTTGCCAAGGAGGGGAGTCTACTCCGCCCAAGCGTTACGGGCTTTGCGTAAAATGCATCCGAAACCCAGTGAGAAATGCAGGCTAGCGGTGGGCTAGCGGCTCCCTTGATGAATGCGTGGCGGGCGGCGTCATGCGCCTGGTCATGGCCGACTCACTTTGGAGCAAGTCGCGAAGAGTGATTCCACTGAGAGCCACATCGACAGCGCTTTGGACTGCGCGCCAGAGGGAGCGGATGGAGCAATCGGTCGAATGGGTGCAGAGCCGCTTCAGGCCGGAGAATTGATCACAAAAGCCGGGTTCGAAGAGCCGTCCTCCGAGCCACGCCAAAACCTCGGCGACGGTGACGTCCTCGGGGTGCCGAGCCAATGTGTAACCGCCGGCTTGCCCGCGAACACTCTTCACAAACTTGCCCTGTCGAAGTATTCGCATGAGCTTGCCAACGTAGTGGATCGACAAGCCTTCAGCGTGACCGATTTCAGGAATCGTGACGCTTCCATCCTGGCCGGTGCTTGCCACTCGGATCAGGCATCGAAGCCCATACTCTTCTTGTGCGCTCAATTTCATGACGTATCTTCTTAAATAAATCCAAGCTCCAGCTTGGCGCCCTCGGACATTTTGCTGGGGTCCCACGGTGGATCCCAGACGACCTCGACCCTTGCGCTACTCACGCCCTCAACGGCTCTCACCTTCGATTCGACGTCCAGCGGTAACGATGCCGCTACCGGACAACCCGGCGCGGTCAACGTCATCTTGACGTGAACGTCAGCAGAGTCGCTAATGTCAATCGAGTAAACAAGGCCCAGTTCATAGATGTCCACCGGAATCTCGGGATCGTGACAGGTCTTGAGGACCTCGATGATCTTGGCTTCCAGCACAGACTTGTCCAAGGAGTTCATTGCAAAGTCTCCTCGCCTTCCGTGGAAACTAAACTGGCCTTCTGCTCGAGTGCGGCACGAAGCGTGTGCCAGGCGAGCGTTGCGCACTTGACCCGCGTTGGGAATCCCCGAAGGCCGGAAAAGACGGCGAGCTTGCCCAAGCGCACGGGGTCCGCGGAGCCGGAACCGGTGGCGGCGTCACGAAACCTGGAGAACAGCGACTCAACTTCAGCACGGGTCTTGCCCTTCACGCTTTCGGTCATCAACGATGCGGATGCCTTCGAGATCGCGCACCCATCGCCCTGGAAAGCGGCGTCGCTGACGACGTCGTTGTTCATCTGCAGATACACGGTCACCGTGTCGCCGCAAAGCGGGTTGTACCCTTCGGCCTTGTGTGTCGCGCCGTCCGGGCGCCGGAAGTTCCGGGGTCTGCGGCTGTGATCCAGAATCAGTTCCTGGTAAAGCTCCTGGATATCAATATCCGTCATCGAAACAACTCCTGGACGCGGCGAATGCCGCTTGCCAACGCATCGATCTCTTCTTTGGTATTGTAAAACGCCAGCGAGGCCCGAGTGGTCGCCGGTATGTCAAATCGAGCCATGACCGGCTGCGCACAGTGGTGGCCGGTGCGAACCGCGATGCCCAACCTGTCGAGCACCGTACCGGCATCGTGTGGGTGAATCCCGTCGAGAACAAACGACAGCACCGCAGACTTTTCGCGGGCGGTTCCGATGAGGCGCAGGCCAGGAATCGCACGAAGCACTTCTGTTCCATAAGCGAGCAACTCTCGCTCGTAGGTTGTCACGCGATCGATACCAAGCTGCGAGACATAGTCCAAAGCCGCACCGAGCCCAATCGCACCGGCGATGTGGGGCGTACCCGCTTCAAACTTAAAGGGCAGGTCGTTATAAGTGGTTTTCTCGAACGTGACGGAGCGAATCATGTCCCCTCCACCTTGATAGGGAGGCATTCCTTCGAGCAGATCCGCTCGGCCCCAGAGAACACCGATACCCGTGGGTCCGAACACCTTGTGTCCCGAGAAGGCGTAGAAGTCGCAGTCCAGCTCACGGACATCCACAGCGAGGTGCGGCGCCGCCTGCGCGCCATCAATCAATACGGGTACGCCCCGGGAGTGCGCTAGGCGCACGATATCGCGAACAGGCATGACGGTTCCAAGCGCGTTCGACACGTGAGCCACGGCGACAAGCGCGGTCTTCGGTCCGAGCAGGCGCTCAAATTCTTCCAGGACCAGCTCGCCGGAATCATTAATCGGCGCAACCACGAGCCGTGTACCGATCTGTTCTGAAAGCAACTGCCACGGGACGATATTCGAATGATGCTCAAGCGCCGATATGAGAATCTCATCGCCGGCCTTCATCCGGGAACGTGCGTACGAGCTTGCCACAAGGTTGATCGCTTCGGTTGTTCCACGAACGAAAACGATCTCACGCTCGCGTGAAGCATTGATGAAGCGCTTCACCACCACACGAGCATCTTCAAAGGCTTTGGTTGCCCGTTCACTGAGTTCGTGGACCCCGCGGTGAACGTTTGAGCAATCGGTTCTATAAAAGCGATCCAATGCTTCGATGACGGCGTTCGGCTTCTGCGTTGTCGCGGCGTTATCCAAATAGACAAGCGGGTTGCCGTGCACGCTCTGGTGGAGACCTGGGAAATCTCTACGTATCGCGGACACATCGAGCTCGGTCGACTTGAGGGTTTCCAACGTATTCATACTGCCTCCAACGACATTTCGATGATTTCTCAGGATGCTGTTCCAGCCGCGAAGCGGCATAAGAATGCAGCTTCGGGCGCAAGCCTGTGAAGTATACGCATTTGCTGAACGCTTGGGCGGAGCAGATTCCCCTCCTTGGCAAAGGAGGGGTGGACGCGCCATCAAGAAATATCCCCGTTCCATTGAAAGGCGCGGACGGGGTGGTTCGTTCAAACTCCAAAACAGTTTTTTTGAACGAACCACCCCGTCTGCGCCCATAAGGTGGCTTCGCGACAATTTCTTAACGGGCGCAGCCACCCCTCCTTGCCAAGGAGGGGACTTCGCTTCAACCCCCACGTTCGGCAACTCCAGCCGGCGGTCACAAACGACCGCTACAGTTCATCCAGTCTTCAAACAACCGCTCCATCTGATCTCGCAGCGCCGGAACACGGAGATCGTCAAGGATCTCGGCGGCAAACGCTCGAATCAGAATCCGACTGGCCTCGTCCTCGCCAACACCGCGGCTCTTGAGATAAAAGATCGCGTCCTCATCGATCTGCCCAACCGTCGCACCGTGAACACAGCGAACATCGTTCGCACGAATCTCGAACTGTGGCTTCGTGTTGATCTGGGCCCGCTCCGACAACAGGAGATTCTTGCTGTGTTGTACCGCATCGGCCTTCTGCGCATCCTCGCGAACCGTAATTGCGCCATTGAACACGCCGGTGGCATCCCCGGCGAGCAGGCCTTTATACAGCTCGCGACTCGAAGCATGGGGCTTTCGATGATCGATATGCGTGTGGTTATCGACGAGCCGGCCGCTGCCGGCGGCAAACAGTCCGTTCAGCGTGCAGTGTGAACCCTCGCCGTCAAGCGCGACATTCAAATCATTTCGAACCAGGGCTCCACCAAACGAGATCGAACGCGAAGTCAGGGACGCGTCACGGTCCAGGTGCGCTTTTACGGCTGCAGTATGAAAGCCGCGTGCCGATTCACCTTCGATTTTGTAGTAGTCGATCGCGGCTCCCGGTTCGGCGATGATTTCTGTAACTGCGTTCGTCAGATACGCCCCGGCTCCGAGAAAGACTTCCACGAACGTGACCTGCGATCCTTCACGAGCGATAACCAAATTCCTGGGATGGCAGGCCCGCGGCTCACCGGTTTCAATGGAAACGAAAACAAGGTTCACCGGCCGCTCGACTGCGAGTCCGCGGGGAATGAGAACGAATGCCCCATCCGTGAAGAACGCCGTGTTCCAGGCTGCAAAGGCAGCGTCTGAGCTGGAGATGTATTGTCCTAAATGTGCCTCGACCACCCTGGCGTGCTCCGGATCGCCCAATGCCTCCGACAAGCTCAACAACGGTAGCGGCGTCCTCCTTGAGAGCTCGGGATCCATCTTCCCATTGACAAATACAAGTCGCGGGGCGGCATATGCTTCAATCTGCAATCGCAACGTTTCGGGAAGCGGTGGGCTCACACGATCCACGATGGGTTGAAACGCGATCCGGCGAATCGGAGATACATCGGTGTATTTCCAGTTCTCGAGCCGTGTTGTCGGAAAACCGAGGTCGAGAAACTGCTCCATTGCGCGCTTGCGCAAGCGATCGACCCAAACGAGACCGTGCCCGGGCAATCGGTCGAGGATGGCCGAAAACTGAGCGCCGTAAACGCTTTGTTTCGTCAACACGCTGCTCATCGTCATGCCACCGCCTTTTGCTCAGCTTCAAGCCACGAGTACCCGCGGTGTTCCAATTCGAGCGCAAGCTCTTTGCCGCCGGAACGCATGATGCGGCCACCAACGAGGACGTGCACGTGATCGGGAACGACGTAGTTGAGCAGACGTTGATAGTGGGTCACTACAATAATGGCGCGTTCAGGGCTGCGCATGGCATTGATTCCGTCTGCAACGATTTTTAATGCGTCAATGTCGAGACCGGAGTCGGTCTCATCAAGGATCGCCAATCGCGGATCCAGCAATTTCAACTGAAGAATCTCGTTGCGCTTCTTCTCACCGCCCGAGAAGCCTTCATTCAGTGATCGTTTAAGCATTGCGTCATCGATGCCCAGCCCCGCAGCCTGTTCTTTAGCGAGTGACATGAAATCCACAGCGTCCAGCTCCGGCAAGCCGCGGTGCGCGCGGACCGCATTCACGGCCGACCTTAAGAAGTAGAGATTGCTGACACCCGGTATCTCGATCGGATATTGGAACGCGAGAAAGATGCCTTATCTCGATCGGATATTGAAACGCGAGAAAGATGCCTTCTCTCGCCCGGATCTCCGGCGGCATGGCGAGGAGATTTCGACCATCGAAGGTCAACTCGTCGGCCACAACCTCGTAAATGTCACGGCCGGCCAGCACCTGAGCTAACGTGCTCTTTCCGGAGCCGTTCGGGCCCATGATGGCGTGGACCTCGCCGGCATGAACATCGAGGTTGAGCCCCCGGAGAATCTGCTTCCCATCTATCGATGCGAACAGGTTTCGAATTCGCAGCATTTATCCAACGCTCCCCTCTAAACTCACGCCAAGCAGCTTCCGGGCTTCAACGGCAAACTCCATCGGAAGCTCTTTGAGTACTGGCTTGCAGAATCCGTTGATGATGGTGGAGACCGCGTCTTCAACGGACAGCCCTCGCTGCTGGCAATAGAAGATTTGATCCTCGCCTATTTTGGAGGTCGATGCCTCGTGCTCCACTTTGGCTGTGGCGTTTTTGACCTCGAGATACGGAAACGTGTGCGCCCCACACTTGTCGCCGATCAGCAGCGAATCGCATTGCGAGTAGTTGCGCGCATTGGCAGCCCCTTTGAGCACCTTCACCATTCCGCGATACGAGTTCTGCCCGTGACCTGCCGAAATGCCTTTCGAGATGATTGTGCTTTTCGTGTTCTTGCCAATGTGAATCATTTTTGTGCCAGTGTCCGCCTGTTGATAATTGTTCGTCACGGCGACCGAATAAAATGCTCCCGACGAGTTATCACCTATCAGAATGCAACTCGGATACTTCCAGGTGATGGCCGAGCCGGTTTCGACCTGCGTCCACGAAATCCTGGAATTCACGCCCAGGCACTTACCGCGCTTCGTGACGAAGTTGTAGATACCGCCGCGGCCCTCTTTGTCGCCGGGGTACCAGTTCTGCACGGTGGAATAGCGGATCTCGGCGTTGTCCAGAGCAACCAGTTCCACGACAGCCGCGTGTAGCTGATTGCGGTCGCGCATGGGCGCCGTGCAACCCTCGAGGTAACTGACGTAGCTGCCCTCATCGGCGATGATCAGCGTGCGTTCGAACTGACCCGTGTCCCGTGCGTTGATCCGAAAGTAGGTGGATAGTTCCAGGGGACATCGAACGCCTTTAGGTATGTAGGCGAACGACCCATCGGTGAAGACCGCGGAGTTGAGCGTCGCGAAGAAGTTATCCGTGTACGGCACGACGGATCCGAGATACTTCCGAATCAGACCTGGGTACTTCTGAACAGCCTCGGAAAAGGAACAAAAATAGATGCCGAGCTCCTCAAGCTTCTCCCGAAAAGTCGTGGCAACGGACACGCTGTCGAACACCGCGTCAACCGCAACGCCGGCCAGCAGTTTTTGCTCGTCGAGCGGAATGCCTAGCTTTTCATACGTCCGGAGGATCTCCGGATCGATCTCCGACAGACTCTTAGGATCGTTGTTACGGCTCTTCGGGGCGGAGTAGTATCGGATTGTTTGATAGTCGATTGGGTCGTAATGAACATTGGCCCACGTCGGCTCTTTCATCGTGAGCCAGTGCCGATAAGCGCGAAGCCGCCATTCGAGCATCCACTCAGGCTCGTTTTTTTTGGCCGAAATCAATCGAATGATTTCTCCACTTAGCCCGGCTGGCACAGAGTCTTCGTCGATCTCGGTAACAAAGCCGTACGGATACTCCCGGGCGAGCATTTCGACCGTTCTTGGATCCTTGGACATAGACGGCAATTTCAAGACCTCCTGCTTCCAATCTAGTCAATCTGTACTAACATGTCAAGATTGCCCACAGGAAAGCAGCGAAAGGAAAAAGACAGCACGGAGCTGGTGTGGTGGGGGGCATTGAAAACAACTGAAGGGAAAGCCGAAGTCCCCTCCTTGGACAAGGAGGGGTGGCTGCGCCCATTAAGAAAATGCCGCGAAGCCTCCTTAGCGGGCGCAGACGGGGTG
>WNGK01000495.1_pt1 | contig 98504 bp, 93 predicted proteins | sample 5400601 | NCBI WGS metagenome assembly WNGK01 (sample SAMN13153376, study PRJNA577476) | soil metagenome | isolation source: 60 cm soil or saprolite under Garry oak tree replicate 1 | place: USA:California | collected 2016-06-15 | reverse complement strand
GCCCGATGCCGTCGGCCAAATGCTCGAGCTGCTTGTACGCGTAATCATCAGCAAGCGCGGCATCGCGTAGCTGCGCGAGTTGGTTCCTGAGTTCGGGCGGAAAGGCGTGCGTCGCAGCCTCGGGCTCCTGGGGCAAGCTGCCCCATGCCTTCGCTCGTTGGCCTAAACAAAATGAGGAAACGATCAGCAGGAACAAGAACACCAGCGGTTCAGTACGCATTGCCACCTCGAAGCTGGGATTTCTACTCTGATTTCTAAGGTAACATCAGGAACACTGCTTATGCTCTCGTGTGCGCTGGGACTAGCCGCCAGCAAAAAAGTGGCCCCATTTCTGGGGCCACAATTAAAAGAGGCGATTGGCAGGATTACTCAGGAACGGCAATCGTGGGCGCCGTCACCGCTGAAATGACGGCTTGGGTCGATGGGTCGAGAACAATGAAAGAGGATCGAACTCATAGCTTGTACGGCCTCTTTTGTTGATCTGGAAATTGCATTTGCCCGGCCAAACCGCGACGTCAGGCTGGCGACTCTTCCTATCCACGTAACCCCTTGCACCCCAATGACTAGGCCATCAAATCTCCGGGTCGGCGCGCCCCCCAGCGCCCCATCCAAAAGTTGCATAATTCTGCATATTGGGTGCACTCGGCTAGCGCACGCACCCTCCTGCCAGGACCAGTAACTCTGCTATGCTCTCTGGGATCAAGGAAGGCCTGGCATGTGCCGCCTGCTGGTTGTCGCCGCTTTTCTGGTGCCGTCTTTTCTCCCGGCCCAAACTCCACCGCCTCCGCAGACCGCGCGCCAAGCGCTGATCGAGATGTTCTTCGGAACCGCGCCGAACCATTTGGAAAAGCACCTGCTTGACACGACCCGTAAGGCATTCAACAAGACGAACACCGGGGAGGGAATGAACACGCTCGACGAGTTGGCGATGTTCTCATCTATGGCGAAGGCTGGGGGCACGAAACTCGAGACTTTTGATACCGGCCCAACTCTCCTTCAAGCCGAAGACCCCCGGGACGGCGGCAAAATCGAAATTACTGTTGAGCGCGACGAGCTCTCTGGTGATGGGGACCAAATTGAGATTGCATTGCACATGACCAAGGGCGGAAAAGAAGAAGTCCTGCCGTTCACTCCCCGAGTGACATTTGCCATGAAGATCGAATCAGAAATTTGGCGGCTGAACGAGATCAGCTTCACGGTTCACTTGCCTTTGGGCGATCCCGAATTTCTGAAGAGGATCCAAGACCAGCAAAACACACAAACCGAGCAGACGGCGAAATGGGGACTGCAATCTATCGTGACCGCCGAAAATTCCTATCATGTCGTGCACGGAAATTATGCCTGCAGCTTGTCGGACCTGCGCAGAGTAAGCAAGGAGAGCGCTGATGGAAAATCAGCAACCGTCAACATGCTTGCGGGCGACCTTGCCAGCGGAAAACGCGGCGGATATATCTTTGCGATTTCAGGTTGCGATGGGAATGAATACAAAGTCGTAGCCGAACCTGAAGCGCCGAATTCAGGCCAACGTGCCTTTTGTGCCGATGAGAGCGGCAAGATGCGCGCTTCGGCAGATGGCAAAGCGACAACATGTCTGAGCAGCGGAGAAGCGGTCGAAGAAAGAACTCATCTGCTGGTTGCCCCTCCAGCTGCGAGCAGTTCGGCAACACTTCAGCCTTCACAGCCGCCGCAGCGGGTCCGAGTTTCTCAGGGAGTCACTCAGGGCCTGATCATCAGCAAAGTGCAGCCTGTTTATCCAGAAGAAGCGCGAGTGGCGCGAATCCAAGGCAGTGTCGTGATGAAAGCCGTGATTAGCGAGACAGGAGATATCGCCAGTCTGGAAGTGCTATCTGGGCACCCGTTTCTGGCCCCCGCGGCGATGGACGCAGTTAAGCAATGGAAGTATCGTCCGTATTTGTTGCAAGGCAAGCCGGTCCAGGTCGAAACGCAAATCACGGTGAATTTCACGCTCAGCGGTAATTGAAGGAACTCCTTTGTCCGGATTTTCTTTGCCACCTTTGCGCGACCTCCGCGAATTTTGCGGTTACCCAGTATGTCATTCCGAACACCTCCAGCAGTGGGAGCCTGCCCTGAGCGAAGTCGACGGGAACCTGCTTTACTTCTTCTTGGTCTTGCTACTTTCCTCACCGCTCACTCCTTCTCGACATCCGCGTCCAACCCTGAGTAGGCTTCTAGACCCACCTGAAACCAGATTCAACCAATGCGCGGCGCGGCCGATTGTAACCGCGGTTCTCTCACTACTCGTTATCCTTTTTGTCGAACTCGCTTTTTCGATTCGCCGCGAGACTCAGACCTGGGACGAAGGTTGCCACATTTTTTGCCGGCTACAGTTATTGGACGCGTGGCGATTTTGGCATGAACCCGGAGCACCCGCCGCTGGTCAAATTACTGACGACCGCGCCCTTGCTCGGGCTTTCTTTGCAGGCGCCTCCACATCCGAAGATTTTCTCCAAAGAAGAAGATTTCACTACGGCCATGCAATTTGTTTATGGGAATGATGCGGAGAAAATCTTGTTCCGCACGCGGATCACCGCAGCGTCGTTGAGTCTACTTATTGCCGTTTTGCTATTCGCCGCGACACGCGAAATGTTCGGAACCGTTGCTGGGTTCGTTGCGCTGGTACTTTTTGTTTTTGAGCCGGCCGTTCTGGCCCACGGAGCCCTGGTCACGACGGATATGGGCCTGAGCTGTTTTCTATTTGCTACGCTTTATGCCTTCTACCGCTATGTGAAGCGCCCATCGTCGCTGTGGCTCGCGCTGACCGCGATTGCTGCGGGGCTGGCGCTGGCCAGTAAGCATTCTGGAATCCTGGTCTTTCCAATTTTGATCTTGCTTGCGATTGCCGAGTTGGCGCTTCGGCGGGACAGCGAGATCTCTCAGTACTCAAGATCTCAACCGGCACTGCGCTTGGCAGGTGCGATAGTTGCTGTGGGAATCGTCGCGGTCGCGGTGCTTTGGGCGTCTTACGGATTTCACTTACATCCCCGGCCAGAAGTAGACGCACAGAGTCGCGTGGCGGAATATGCCGCGCGCTTGCATCATCCCATTCAGGTGAACCTCATCACGAGCTTTGCGCGATGGCACTTGTTGCCTGAGCCATATCTCTACGGACTAGCCGACGTGGGTTTCACCGCCGACTTCAGCCATACCTATCTGCTGGGGAAGATTTATCCGCATGGCCAATGGTTTTACTTTCCGGCTGCATTGTGATTAAGGCAAGCTTAGCTTTCATGGCATTGCTGCTGCTGGTTCCGCTCGCACTCGCCGTGAGCAGGACAGAGCGACGGAGAGAATTGCTGTTCCTTGCAATGCCTGTGGCCATCCACCTGGGGGTGGCTATGGCTTCGGGAATCAATATCGGCGTCCGGCATATTCTTCCCATCTTTCCATTCCTGATGGCGCTCGCCGGATGGGCCGCTGCGACGCTCATCGCGCGCCGACGAGCATGGGCATACCTGGTTGCGCTCGTTCTGCTATTTGATGTGGTCTCCTCTGTGCGCGCGTTCCCCACTTATCTGGCTTACGCAAATGAGTTGGGGGGAGGACCGTCGCAGACCTACAAATATCTGACCGTCTCAAATGTAGATTGGGCGCAGCATAGCTCAAGGCCGTGAAGAAATACCTCGATGGGCGTCACGTGACAAGTTGCTGGTTCGCCTACTTCGGTCAAGTCGTCGCCGATCCTGCTTATTACGGGATTCTCTGCAGGCCTCTAACCACCATCGCGTCGGTGTGGTTGCAGCCCTCGATCGACGTTCCCGCCAGCATTGATGGCCCGGTCCTGATCAGCGCGGGTGTGCTCTCAGGCTACGAGTTCGGCCCCGGTGCGCTGAATCCTTACGATCAGTTCCAGAAGATTCCACCAGCCGCCGTCATTGAGCATGGCGTCTTTGTTTTTGACGGTCGTTTCGACATCCCATTGGGCCTCGGCGCTGAACCATGTCACCCAAGCGAAGTTACTGGCGACGGAAAATCATCTTGATCAGGCGCTCTCGGAGGCGCAGCTTGCAGTGGCGCTCGCGCCAGAGTCGCTACAGACGCAAGCCCAGCTTGGGTTCATACTCTTGCAACTGAAGCGTCCCGAGGAAGCCCACCAGGCGCTGCAACGCGCACTGACGCTGGCGGAGACCATTCATCCTGAGTTTCAGGAGGGGTGGGTATCTGGGCTGAAGGGCGCGCTGGGCAAGTAGGGCCATCCTCCACGTTCCTCTATACTGAGTATTCGGATCGGTTCGTGTCCTGTATGGGCAGATCCCCCATTAACTTTCCTCGATACCTTCGTCCTGGCGGGCGTGGACGCCCGCCGCTAGACGTGCATGTTTATTGATGAGGCCATAATTCGCGTGAAAGCCGGAGACGGCGGGAACGGCTGTCTTGCCTTCCGGCGGGAGAAGTTCGTTCCGCGAGGGGGACCGTCGGGCGGCGATGGCGGCAAGGGCGGCGATGTGATCATGGAATCCAGCGAGCGTCACAATACGCTGGTGCATTTTCGATTTAATCCGGAATACAAAGCTGAGCGCGGGAGGCATGGTGGGGGCTCAAATAAGACGGGCCGTGAAGGCGTAGATGTTCTGCTGAAGGTGCCCGTCGGGACGATTGTGTACGACGCGGACTCCGGCGAGAAGGTACATGATTTCTCGCATCCGGATGATCGAATCGTGATCGCGCGTGGTGGACGCGGCGGCCGTGGCAACGCGCAATTCAAGACTTCTACCCACCAGGCGCCTCGCGAACATGAGGACGGTCGTCCAGGCGAAGAGCGCGCGTTGCGGCTGGAGTTGAAACTGCTGGCGGATATTGGCATTGTGGGATATCCGAACGTCGGGAAGTCTACGCTGATCTCGCGGATCTCGGCGGCGCGGCCTAAGATTGCGGATTATCCTTTTACTACTCTTGAGCCGAATCTTGGAGTTGTGGCGGTGGGCGATCCACCGCATGATATGAGTTTCGTCGTCGCGGATATTCCTGGATTGATTGAAGGCGCGCATGCTGGCGCTGGCCTGGGCACTCAATTTCTGCGGCACATTGAGCGCACGCGACTCCTGGTTCATCTGGTGGACATTTCGGATGCGAGTGGACGTCCTGATCCGATGAAAGACTTTGAAGTGATCATCGGAGAGTTGAGCAGCTTCGGCGCCGGACTGGAAAGTAAACCGATGATTTTGGCTGCCTCCAAAATCGACGTGGGCAACAAGACCAAGCTGGCGAAGCTAAAGCGTTATGCGAAATCGCACGGCTTGGAGCTGCTTGCGATTTCGGCAGTCACGGGCGAGGGCGTTGAGGAGCTGAAGTATGTTATGGCGGAAAAGGTGGAGGAGGTGAGACGTGTGGTCCAGACAGAAATAGTTGGTACCAATCAGGTCTGAATAGAGAATGAATATCGGCCTTTTTGGCGGTACATTTGATCCCATTCATAAGGGGCATCTTGCGCTCGCGGTGGCGGCGCGGGAAAGATGCGATTTGGTCCGCGTTTATTTTGTTCCCACTAACGCGCCGCCGCACAAAACGTCGCAGCCGGTTGCTTCTTATTTCCACCGGTACGCCATGGTTGCGCTGGCTACTGAGGCAGGGAAGGGTCTGGTACCCTCGCTGCTTGAGGCTCCTGGAGAATTTTTTCTGCACGACAAAAAGAGTATGAAGGGGAACGTCGCGTCTACTCCGAATTACAGTATTGATACGATTCGTAAGCTGAAGCAGGGGCTTAAAAAAATCGACCGATTGTTCTTCCTGATTGGGATCGATGCGTTTAAAGACATCGCCAAATGGCATGCTGCGGAGGAGCTTTTTGCCGAATGCGGATTCGTGGTTGCGAGCCGTCCGGGATACTCGCTGGCCGAAGTTGCGGACGCTCTTCCGGAAAAGCTGCGACCTAGAGCGGAGGTGACCAAACCTTTTTCCAGGCAGCCGGCCAAGGGAGATCTGGTGCTTCGCGGCGTGACTCTGCACCTGCTGGACAACGTGAATCAGAAAATCTCTGCGACTGAAATCCGCGATGCAGTTCGCGCCAAGCGGCCCATCAAGAAATTTGTTCCTGAAAGTGTGGAAGAATACATAAAGAAGGAAGGATTGTATGCTTGAATAGCTGTATTGGACGGGCGAGGACGCCCGTCGCTCCAACATCTATTCTGACCTCTGAATGAAAAAGACTGATCTCAAGAAGCAAGTCTCCGAAGCCATCGCCGCCTGCCGTGAAAAGAAAGCCGAAGAACTTACCGTGCTTGAACTGGAGCAAGGATCGGGAGCATTCACGGATTATTTCGTAGTTTGCAGCGGGACGAATCCGCGGCAAATACAGGCGATCTCTGACGAAGTCGAGTTGCGGCTGAAGCGTGCCGGGCTCTATCCGAACAATATTGAGGGATACAAACAGGCCGAGTGGGTGCTGCTTGATTATGTGGATTTCGTCGTCCATATTTTTTCCGAAATGGCCCGTAAGTACTACGATCTGGAGCGGCTCTGGAAATCGGCGAAGAAGCTGGAGCCGGCGGAGCTGGCGGCCAAACCTCGAAGGCGTGCGGCTCCACGAGCGACCGTGCGAAAACGGGCCTAGCAGAGCAAAATCTTAAACCGCAAAGATCGCAAAGAACCACAAAGGTCGCGAAGAAAACCAAGACCTTCTTTGCGAACTTTGCGTCCCTTTGCGACCTCTGCGGTTAAGATCCTTCCCAGCGGATTATTCGCGAACCAGTGAAGCTCACCATCGCATCGATCGGCAAAACGAAGAACGCTGCGATCGAATCCCTCACCGAGGAATATCTGAAACGGCTGCGGCAATTCGCCGAAGCCGAAGGGGCATCGCTCAAGGACGAAGCAGCGCTTATCAAGCTATGTGGACGTAATGGCAAAGGCACGCGTCGCCGACTGGTTCTTCTCGACGGCCGGGGTAAACAGCTTTCGTCCGAAGAACTGGCCGAATTTATTCGCGAGCATCAGGAGCGCAATCCGGCGCCGCTGGTATTCGCGGTTGGCCCGGCAGATGGCTTTTCCGGCCCGCTTCGCGGCCAGGCTGACTTTCTGCTGTCTCTAGGGAAGATGACTATTGCCCATGAACTGGCGCGGGTGCTGCTGCTGGAGCAGCTATATCGGGCGTTCACTATTCTGAAACGGCATCCGTACCATCTGGGACACTGATTTTCTGGTTCCTGGGCCTGTACTCCGGTGACGTTTCGGCCTTGTCCGCCACCCCGTAAAGTGCTCTCAGGCTTGCTGCCCCTAGGAGAGCCATGAAGAATCCGACGGAAGTCCTTCGCCGAAAAGAAGCCGAACTGCAACGGCTGCAGGAAGAGGTCGAGGCCTTGCGCCGGGTCGGGCGAATGCTGAAAGAGAATTTACCCGCGCGTGCACCGCAGCCGGGCCGGGGCAAAGTTCTTCAAATGCCAGAGGCCCCCGTCAACCTAGCGTAGCATACTCAATTCTTATCCGTGAGATCCGTGAAAATCCGTGGCTAGGTTTTCGCTTTATCCCCCTGCCACACCTGCATTTTCCGGCAAGACCCTGCTCCGGTAAACTCCTGGCAGTGGCTTCTATCGACCAACTTGGATTCAGCTTCAGAGCTCCCGAACGCCGCGTGTGGGTAGTTCGCGACTTGGTCGCTGCTGCCCGCATGCATCTGGAGCGCGAATACAGCGACATATGGGTGGAAGGCGAAATTTCAAATTTCAGGGCGCACGACTCCGGCCATCTTTATTTCACGCTGAAAGATGAGGCTTCTCAGATTCGCGCTGTGATGTTCCGCTCGCAAGCGCGACTCCTTCGATTTCGGCCTGAGAACGGAATGCACGTCGTCCTTCGCGGGCGAGTCACGGTCTTCGAGGGCCGGGGGGAGTTGCAACTTTCGGCTGAGTATCTGGAGCCGAAAGGCGCGGGCGCGCTGCAGATTGCGTTCGAGCAGCTCAAGGCCAAGCTCGAAGCGGAAGGATTGTTCGAGGCGTCGCGCAAAAAGCCGATTCCGCCGCTGCCACGGCGCATTGGCATTGTCACGTCGCCCCAAGCGGCCGCAGTGCGCGACATTCTTAACGTCTTGCGCCGGCGACATCACACCGCCAGTGTCGTGATCTTTCCGGCGCAGGTGCAGGGAGAAGCTGCCGCAAGCGAGGTGAGCGCCGGAATCAAATACTTCAATCGTGCAAAAGATGTCGAAGTAATCATTGTGGCGCGGGGCGGGGGATCTGCCGAGGACCTTGCCGCCTTCAACCACGAGGGGCTTGCGCGAGTCGTCGCCGGCTCGCAAATTCCTGTCATCTCCGCCGTGGGCCACGAGACAGACTTCACCATCATTGACTTCGTTGCTGACCTGCGCGCGCCAACTCCTTCCGCAGCGGCTGAACTGGTAATCCGGTCGCGGCAGGACATCGAAGAGCAGGCAGAGTCGCTTCGTTTGCGGCTCGCGCGCGCCATGCGCTACCGGCTGCTAATGGCTAAACAGGCGCTGACCGAAGCCGCGCAGCACGGCGCCTTCGCTCGCATGATGGACGGCATCAACCAGCGCCAGCAAAGACTGGATGATCTCGGCTTTCGCGTGGAGAAGGCTGAACGCAGACTGATCGAACAGCATCGGCGGCGCTGGGAGCAAGCCTCTGCCGCTGTGCGCCATTATGATGCTCGACGCGTGCTGGCCGGAATCCGCCGCGACCTGGCATCGTACACCGCAACACTCGCGGCGTTCATGCGAGCTGTCTTGCTGCGTCAGCGGGCTCGACTCGCGCAACTGGAACATCAATTGAAGGCACTTTCGCCAGTGGCAATCCTAGAGCGCGGATATGCCTTGGTCTTCGATTCCGCTGGAAAGCTGGTGAAGGACTCGTCTCAGGTGGGCATCGGCGATGAAATTTCAGCGCGCCTGGCACGTGGAACGCTTGCGGCACGAGTCGTGAAGAAGGGCAGTAGTCAGTGAGCAGTAGCCAGTGGGTCGTGGCGGGTCACAAGCGCTCAGCGGTTTGGGACGCTATTCTCGAGCCAGATTTCTTGGGGTGAAGAAATCGAAATGCGAAATATTCACGCGTGACGACCTTTAACGGTAAAGCGTTTAACCGCGAATCAACCGCTGAATACGCGAATGATCACTGCGCCTTCGGCAATCATACCCCGCCTTAGCTTTTCGGTTAATTTCCATCTGGATAGCTGAATTACAATTACTGCTGAAAGCTTTTGCTTGGAGCGCTTTGTCTTGAAAGGGGTCCGGAGTGAGTCCCGTAGTAGGAGCGTGGCCACATCTGACCGTGATCTCGGTCATCGACATCCTTCTGGTGGCCATTGTCATTTATGAATTCCTGGCGCTCATCCGCGGCACCCGCGCCGCGCTAATCCTGATTGGCGTATCGATCATTGCCCTGGCATTTTATTTTTCTCGCGTCGGCGAACTGGTCACGCTGAACTGGCTCATCTCGCGCGTGCTGCCTTATGCGGTATTCGCTCTAATCGTTATTTTCGCTCCCGAAATCAGGCAGGCGTTAGCTCGTCTGGGCCGCAAGCTGACCCTGGCCCGTTCTGCGGGAGCGGCCGCCGATGCCTATGACGACATTGTCATGGCCGCGAATCTTTTCTCTCAGAACCAGACGGGCGCGCTGATCATAATTGAACGCGAAATCGGTCTCCGGACCTACGTTGAAAGCGGCGTGGCGCTTGACGCGCAACTTTCCTATGACCTTCTAGCGACTCTGTTTCGTCCCAGCGCTCCGCTGCACGATGGCGCAGTGATTGTGCAGGGCGATCGGGTTTCTGCAGCGGCTTGCTTCCTTCCCCTTTCGATGAATCCTGTGCTCTCGAATCAGCTTGGTACGCGTCATAGGGCAGGTATCGGTATCACGGAAGAGACGGATGCGATTGCCATCATCGTGTCCGAAGAAACCGGAAGCATTAGCTTGGCGGTTGCAGGTACGATTGAGCGCGACCTCAGCGTTGATCAGCTGCGCGAGCGCATGGGCAAATTGCTGCGCCGCTATGTTCCACCAACACCTTTACCAACGTCGATTACGAATGGCGCGAGCATTTTGGACGAAGTCGACAGTGACATGCCACTGCGTTCCACTGAGACGCACTCGAAGTCCGGCGGCGAACGATGACGGCGCGTGAGTTCATTCGCCGCAATGTATGGCATAACCTCGGGCTAAAGATCATTTCCCTGCTTTTTGCCGTGGGGCTGTGGCTGGCGGTTTCGAGCGAGCCTACCTCGGAGGTGGCTCTCGATGCCACTATCGTCTTCAGGAACATGCCGGAGAACCTTGAGATCAGTTCTGAAAGCGTTCCCTCCGCGCAGATTCGGGTGCGCGGTCCGGAGCGAACGGTACGGCGGTTGCAATCCTCAGATGTTCACGCCGAAATTAATTTGACGGGAATGAAACCCGGGGAACGCACCTTCGATCTCACCGCCGACCAGATTCATGTACCCGACCGCATCCGGATTGTCCAGATCATCCCCAGCCAGATTCACTTGACTTTCGATCTTGAGGCCGTGCGCGAGATACCAATCCACCCGCGTGTGGTGGGCACGTTTGCGACCGGGTACCGGGTGGCGCAGGTCACGGCATCTCCAGCGACGGTACGGATTGCGGGGCCGCGCAAGCAGGTCGGCGAAGCGGACGACGCCATCACGGACCCCGTCGATATCAGCGGAATCACCGATCACCACTCATTTTCTACCCACGCATATGTTTCCGATCCCCTGATCCAAGTCGTCAACCCTCGTCCGGTGCAGGTCACGGTTATTATGGAACGAATCCCGGTTTCTTCAGACGTGGGCGACACCAAACCGAAATGACATTACCTCACCGGCAGCTTTTTGGGACCGACGGCATCCGCGGCACCGCGGGCGAATTTCCGCTCACGGCAGAGAGCACGTTTCTGATCGGACGCGCGCTTGGGCACGACTTGCTACGCTCCAATGCTTCGGCGCGAGTTGTGATCGGGCAAGACACGCGCGAGTCCAGCCGCTGGATAGCCGACCGGGTTGCGCTCGGGTTGACATCATGCAATGTCGAAGTACACAGCGCCGGCGTGATCACGACGCCAGGAATCGCCTATCTCGCGCGCTCGCGCAAATTTGATGCGGGCGTGGTTATTTCTGCTTCGCATAACCCGTGGACCGACAATGGGATCAAAGTTTTTTCAGGCGATGGATTCAAGCTGCCGGATTCCCGCGAGCTGGCGATTGAACTGGAGATCTTTGCTTTACTGCAGAAGCCCGAATCGCATCCTGAACCCGTTGCACGGCCCGCGCCGACGCTACCGGGCGAACGTTCTCTGCGATCGGCTTATATTGATTGGCTGGCGAAAAGTATTCAGACGGATCTCAGTGGCTTGCGAGTGCTGGTCGACTGCGCGAACGGTGCCGCAACCGCTGAAGCCCCGGAATTATTTCGCGCTGGCCGCGTGCAAGCGGCATTTCTTCATGCTTCTCCCGATGGCAAAAACATTAATGAAGGCTGCGGAGCGCTGCATCCGGAGACGGTCGCGAAGAAAATTGCTGCTGCAAAGGGCACCTTCGACTTAGGCGTGACCTTTGATGGCGATGCTGACCGGGCCCTGTTCAGCGACGCTTCCGGACAGGTAGTCAACGGCGATGCCGTGCTCTTATTGGCTGCGCGCGCCATGAAAGCACAGGGTGCGCTTCGGGGCGATACGGTTGTTGCGACGACCATGTCAAACATGGGTCTCGAGATCGCGCTGCGGAAGTCAGGCATCCGCATGCTGCGGGCGAACGTAGGCGATAAGTACGTTCTCGAAGAAATGATGAAGACCGGCGCACCCCTCGGAGGAGAGCAGTCCGGACATATTATTTTCCGCGATGGCGAGGCTACTACTGGCGATGGCCTGCTGACCTCCCTGCGTGTGATGGAAATTATGGCAAGAAGCAGCAGGCCTCTTGCCGAATTGATCGCTGATCTGAAAGTTTTCCCACAAAGAATTCAGAACGTGCGCGTGCGAGAGAAGGTCCCGTTCGACGACGTATCAGCGGTAAAGAGCGCCATCGATGCTGCTCAACGTGAACTAAACGGCAATGGCCGCGTCGTCGTGCGTTACTCGGGAACGGAGGCGTTGGCGCGGGTCATGGTGGAGGCGGAATCGGAAGAGAAGATGAACGCGTTGACGGAGGGGATTGCGGCGGCCATCAAGCAATCCCTCGGAACCTGACATCAGCGATCGTTGGTTCTCGCAGGAATCGGATTCACGCTGCTCAACCTGATCTTTTTTTGCGGCGGGGCCAGGAGCCGCGTGTCTGTTGTGTCTGCTGCCGGGACCGTATCTTTTTCCGAGAGTCATTGTTTGCGCGTCAGGCTCGCAAGCTGAGGCAAACAATTGTTCCTTGGCCGTAAACCCACACCACGACCGGCTCTGGGGGATATCACGCCATGCGATGATAAATCTCGCCCGCTCGCGGCCATTCAGGCTATGGGTGGTACGCTGTTGCTGCCTCGTGGATTCGGGTACCTCTTAACTAAAATCTCAGGCGTAGCTTCGAGCAGAGTCTTTGTGTAAGGATGCTGCGGGTTTTCCGTGATCTGATCGGTCGAATTAATTTCCACGATCTTGCCGCGATACATCACCGCAATCCGGGTCGAGAGATAGCGCACCACAGGCATGGAGTGCGAAATAAATAAGTACGTCAGACCGAAGTCGCGCTGCAATTGGGCCAGCAGGTTCACAATTTGCGCTCCGACGCTGACGTCGAGCGCCGAGACCGGCTCGTCACACACAATGAATTTCGGCCGCAGGGCCAGGGCACGGGCGATGACAATGCGCTGGCGCTGGCCTCCGCTGAATTCGTGTGGGAAGCGCCGCATGGCGGAAGAGTCGAGTCCGACGGCGCGCAGGAGTTGCTCGACTAAGGACCGAATTCCATCTTTGCCAGAACCGGCGAAGGGTGGGGCTGGCGCACAGGCGGGGACGCCCATGCCTCTAGCAAGAAACGTTGTGGAGCTACGGGCATCCCCGCCCGTAGTTCGATCCTGTTTATGAATGATCAGAGGCTCAGCGATTAAATCTTCCACGCGCAGGCGCGGATCGAGCGAGCTGAACGGGTCTTGAAAGATGATCTGCATGTCGCGGCGTAGACGGCGCATGTCGCCCTGGCTGACGCTAACCAGATCGTGCCCATTAAAGCGCACACTGCCTGATGTTGCCTCGATCAGTCGCAAAATCAGCCGTCCTAGCGTGCTCTTGCCCGAGCCGGATTCTCCCACCAGGCCCAGTGTTTCGCCTGCTTGTATGTCGAGAGAGACGTCGTCGACTGCGCGGACTTCGCCCTTTGCGCCTCCGCCGAAGATAGATTCACCGAGCGGAAAGACTTTGGTCAAATTGTCGATTTCAATCAGCGCCACGACTGGATGGTAGCATCTGGAATTTTGGAACAACCAAGATTCACTGAATCACTTCATCCTCGCGCGATCATGACCACAGCGGCAAGGGCCGCAATCATGCCTACAGTTCTCCAGCGCGTGAAATGCTCTTTGAGCAGGAAGCGGGCGAGCAGCACCGTAATTGCCGGGTACAGAGAACTCAGAATCACGGCGGTATCCAGCCGCCCGGTCTGGCTGGCGCGGACGAACATGACTGTGCCGGTCACGTCCATGCAACCGGCAAACAGGCCTAAAGCAAAGCCAAGCGGATAAGATGGCGCAAACTTTCTTCCCACAATGGTGATAGTGGCGCTCACAACCAGCGAAGACGCGCGAGATGCCGCCGCAATCCACAAAGCGGCGCCGCTGCCCGCTTGTCTGATGAAGATGAAGAAGAGGGCGAAGCCGAATCCGGCGATCATAGCCAACGCCACTCCTTTGGGACGACCGCCGCCTTCTGGGCGAGAGATCAGCCAGATTCCGACGAGAGCGAGGACAAAACCAGCTATGGGCACAATTCCAGGAAAGCCTTCGGTGAACATGCCAAACGCTGTCGGCAGCGCAGCGCCGATGACCGCCGACACCGGAGCTGCAAGCCCCATATTCCCCTGCGACAGCGCGCGGTAGAACAGCGCGAGTGATACTCCGCCACAAGCCCCGGCAGCCGCCGCCCATCGAAGATGCGGAAGTGGCGGAAACGTCTCGTGAGTAGCCAGCGCCAGGCACGCGACCATGGTTGTGCCGCTCAAATGTCCGAGGGCGGCGAGAAAGAAAGAGTGGAAGCGCCGCGCCGTGTATCCGCCAACGAAATCGCTGATGCCCCAGGCGCCCACGGCGCCCAGGGCGTAGATGGTTGAAGCGAATTGTGAGGGGGCGGCCACGATCGTCCAAAGTCGAGAGTAGCACGGGAGTTTTGACGGCAGCCGCGTTGGCCAGCGTCGCCCTCGGCCAACCGCCCCAATCTCAGACCGGATGGCTGACGGCTGATGGCTGACGACTGTTTCTGCGACCTTCGAGCCGAAATCGCATCCAATAGTGGTGCTACTAGTGGTGCTACGATAGTGGCAGCGCAATCTATAGCTTTTTAGGCGTTGGAGGAACAATGGCAGGAAACGGAATTGTAGAGGTAACGGATTCGAACTTCGACCAGGATGTCCTGAAATCGGAGACACCGGTACTGGTGGACTTTTGGGCAGCTTGGTGCGGACCTTGCCGTGCCATCGCCCCCATTGTGGATGAGCTCGCCACCGAGTACGCAGGCAAGCTCAAAGTCGGCAAAATGGACGTAGACCGCAATAGCGCCACCCCGATGCGCTACGGAGTCCGCGGCATTCCAACGTTGCTGGTATTCAAGGGCGGGCAAGTGAAAGAGCAGATCGTCGGCTACGTTGCCAAGGAGCAGATCCAGAAGGCCTTGGACAAGCACGTCGGGTAACAAGAGTCAGCCATCAATTTTTTGGTAAAGAAATGCCCGGATGTTTCCGGGCATTTTTACTTATCAGTGCGTTAGCGAGCAGGCGGTCGTATATTGCTACGCGATGCGCAGCCATTTGTCTCTAGTTCTGATCTGTCTCCCACGAATTTCGTCTCACGCCTGGGCAGGTCGAGATAGGTCATCGTCACCTTACACATCCAGCCTATTGGCTGCGGCCACCTTGCCGTACCAGAGTCCTGAATCCTTGATGGTGCGCTTCTGATCTCGGTAGTCCACGTAGATGAGACCGTAGCGCTGGGTGAAGCCTTCTGCCCACTCAAAGTTGTCCAGCAGGCTCCAGGCGTGGAATGACCGGACGCGCGCGCCGTCTGCGATGGCGCGCGCGAGTTCCGCGAGCTCTTCGCGGAAGAACTGGATACGGCGCACATCTGGCACGTGGCCTCCGGCGCGGTCGGAGGGCCCATCGAGATAGCTGCTCCCGCTTTCCGTGATCTCGATGATCGGGTGGTTGTACTCGCGGGAGATCCGGGTGACAAGATCGTAGATGCCGCGCGGCCAGATCTCCAGTCCGGCCTCCGACAGCGGACCCTCGGTGGGCATGGCTGCGCTGAAGCGCGTGTAAGGGTCGCGGGCGGTGGAAGATTCCTGCTCGATCTCGGTTCCGCTGAAGTTGCCGCCACCGGCGCGCGCCTGGGCGTCGGCGACGATGCGGCGGTTGTAGTAGTGGAAGCCGACCCAGTCGAGGGGCGCCGGCATGATCTTTTCATCGCCGGGCCGGAAGCCCATGAGCTCATACGGCGGCTCTCCCACAAAGGCCTCGGGATAGCGGCCGTGCATGGTGGCTTCGAGAAAGAAGACATTGTTCATGGCGTGGTAACGGTCGGCGGCGGCACGGTCGGCTTCTGAATCGGTCTTCGGGTATGCGGGAGACATGCCATAAGCGCTGCCTACAGTCGCTTTGGAGGAAGCAGACTTGATGGAACGGAGGGCTTCTGCCTGCGCAAGGCTGACCGTGTGCGCCCCCTTCAGAAAGTCGCCGAAGTTTGGCCGGCCAGGAGGAAAGGCGCCGACGCCGTAGCCCATGTAGGTGAACGACCACGGCATGTTGAAGGGCGCCCATACGGTAATGCGGTCGCCGAGGTGCTTGGCCAGGATGCCCGCATAGTCGGCGAAGTAGCCGGCAAGGTCGCGGTTCGGCCAGCCCCCACGGTCTTCGAGCCCTTGCGGCAAATCCCAGTGATAGATCGTGCAGAACGGACGGATTCCGGCAGCCAGGAGGGTGTCAGCCAGCCGGCTGTAATGATCGAGGCCCTTGGTGTTTGGTGCGCCGGTGCCAGTCGGCTGAATGCGCGACCAGGAGATGGAGAAACGGTAGCTCTTCTGGTGAAGGCTTTTCGCCAGTGCGATGTCATGCGGATAGCGGTGGTACTGATCGCAGGCGACGTCTCCTGTCGTGTTTCCCTTCACCTTGCCGGGGGTATGGCAGAAGCGATCCCATATGGACTCGCCTTTACCATCCTCATTCCATGCCCCCTCGACCTGGTAGGCCGCCGTGGCTGTCCCCCACAGAAAGCCCTCTGGAAAGCGCGCCTGCTGGACTACCGAGGAAGGGATGGAGCCCGGAACCGGTTGCTGCATCGGCTGGGCGGCAGAGAGAATTTCACTCTTGAGGACGGCGGCTCCGGCTGCGGCTACGGAGTTAACAATAAATTGGCGGCGATCCATGTTCCCCCTTTTGACACGGTGGAAGCTTACTCGTCGCATTGGACGGACAGGCGGGCGCGTGCGTTCGCAAACTTGCCGTTCCCTCACAGAGAGCCCGGTTGAGGCCGATTTTACGATCCCCCGTTGCACCTTATTTTAGTACGGATCTCATAAGCATCTGTGCGTCGCAATTTGTGCGATTCTGAAGAGGCTCTGAGTAGCTCCGCAGGCTTGGATCGCAGGACGCTGGGAGTTGACGATGAACAATGGGCGACGGCAGAGCCGGTGTTGCGGGAGGCTCGCCGGGCGGATAACCGCGCACAACCACCCAAATGATTGAGCTTTGTCATTCCGAACCGCTTCAGGGGTAAGGAACCTGCTTTTATTCCCGCACACGTGAAGCAAATTACGTAATCCCGCAATCCGCGTTAGAATCACGGCGCAGTGGAGAAAAATCAACTCTATTACGGCGACAACCTGGCCGTCCTGCGCGAGTACATCAAGAACGAGTCGGTTGACCTGATCTACCTCGACCTACCGTTCAACAGCCGCCAGGATTACAACGTGCTCTTCGCCGGGCGCGATGGAACGCGTTCCGCCTCCCAGATCATGGCCTTCGAGGACACTTGGGAGTGGAACATGGACGCACAGCGCGCCTTTGAGGAAATCGTCGAGCGCGGCGGACGTGTCTCCGACGCCATGCACGCGCCTTCCACACCTTCCTCGGCCGCTCCGACATGATGGCCTATCTCGCGATGATGGCTCCGCGGTTGATCGAACTGCATCGCGGGCTGAAGGAGACGGGATCGATTTATCTGCATTGCGATCCGACGGCGAGCCACTATCTGAAGCTGCTCATGGACGCGGTGTTTGGCCCGCAGTTTTTCAGGAATCCGAACCGGAAGATTGTAACGAGCTGAGTCACAATGTCAGCCAAAATTCATTCCTAATTTTGCGACAGGATCCAAATCGGGAATTTGCGTGCGCTACTATTCTCCAACGTTAATACTTCCTCAATACCCCAATCACTCTCCCCTGTATCTCCACATCAGCAGCTGGCACCATGATCGGCTTCATCTTCGCGTTAGAGGGTTGCAGGCGGATTTTGTCGCCTTCGCGGTAGAAGCGTTTAAGCGTGGCATTGGAACTTTCGACTAGCGCGACAACGATGTCTCCGTTATGCGCGATCTTGGTCTTTTCGACCAGAACGTAATCTCCGTCCAGGATGTGCTCATCTTGCATGGATTCGCCGCGGACTTCGAGCACGAACACTTCTTTTGAGCGAACGAAATCTGCGAGTGAAATTGTTTCCGGGCGCTCGATAGCTTCGATGGGCTGGCCGGCGGCGATTCTTCCGAGCAGGGGCAATACCATGCCTGTGTTGACCGCCATCGCCTGTTTCAATCGGCCTTTGGGCGGCAGCAGGTCAATCGAGCGGCTGCGGTTGTAGTCGCGGCTGAGCAGGCCTTTCTTCTCCAGATTCGAAATGTGCTTGTGCACTGTGGCCAGCGAACTTAATCCCAGGCCTTCGCCAATTTCCTCGAATGACGGAGAATACTGGTTGCGCTGCACGAAATCCGAAATGAAATCGTAAACTTGCCGCTGCCGCTTGGTGATTGCCATGCGATCATTGTAGGCGAATATAAAGCGAAGTCAAGCAGCAGGACAAAACTCTTAAACCTTTTACGAGAGTGGTTTGCGCCTGGCCGTCAGGCGAATGGCGAGTACGTCCATTCGGGCCATTACCGCGAGCGCGCTTCTGGTCACCTCGGGTAATGGCACCTTTGTACCACGCATTGTCCTAATGCACGGTTGCAGTGGCCGGATTCCCGCGCCAGAATGGGGTTTTGGCGGACGGTCGGTTGGTTTCGCCTGCGATTTCAGCTGTATCTGGATCGCACATTCGCGTCCGGCAAGTTGTCGTTACATACTGTCAACGAACGGAGAACGCATTGGGAAACTCTCTCGCACCCTTATCCCCTTCCAGAAAATTTTCAGCGCGAGCGGCGTTAGTGGATTTGCAGGAATCGTCACGGAGCTTGCTCTCGGAGTGCTTCCGCCAGTTTGGCATCGACAGCGTGTCGATGACTTCCGAAAAAGCGGGGCGGCTTGCCAGTGAGAAATTCGAAGCCTGCGTAATTAGGGTGGGCAACCACGCCGCCCCGGTACTCGAATCGGCGCGCAAATCGCGCTCGAATAGCCGAATGATTATCTACGGACTCGGTGGATCGCTCAAAGAAGCGATGAAGCTGTCCCAGTTCGGGCTCAATGCAGTGTTCAACGAGCCGCTGGAGCGGCCGGCCGCGCTGAAGTTGGTCCGCGCCACGCAGATGCTGGTACTGCATGAGTTCAGGCGCTATGTGCGCATTCCCGTCATCACCGAGGTTTCTGTTGTCGCCGGCAAAGAGCGGCACTTGACTGTCAGTAGTCACGAACTCAGTAGCGGCGGGATGTCGCTCAAGAGCTCGGAAGACCTTGCCCCAGGGTTGCCCGTAGAGGTTTCGTTTGCTCTGCTGACTCTGCCCCGCATCTGGCTCCGAGGCACGGTGAGCTGGAGTAAGCCCGCGAGCAAAATGTTCGGTGTCCGCTTTGATCCTCGCGATGACCGCAGGCTGAGAGTCAAAGAGTGGGTGGACTCGTATCTGGAGAGCTAGCTGCTAGGCTTCAGCCGTCAGCTCTCAGGTAAATCTCTTGGTCTAAAGCTGACTAATCTTTTGCATCCCTTCAGCTCTGCCTGTGGGTTGTTCACTGTATTGCTGCGTCTCCATCATGCGCCTACCTTTCCCTAGCAACGAACTGAGGAGGAAACCATGAATTGGGACCAGGTGCAAGGCAAATGGAAGCAGGTCAAGGGCTCAGTGAAAACCCGCTGGGGCAAGCTGACGGATGACGACCTGGATGTTATCGTGGGACAGAGGGACCAGTTGATAGGAAGAATCCAGGAAAGATACGGCATCGCCAAAGATGACGCTCAACGCCAGGTGGACGAGTGGAACCGCACCCTGGATCAAGAGAACGAATATCCACGGCAGAGGAATTTAGAGAAGAAGGCCAGCTAAATTTCCGGCTGAATCAGGCCGCCCCAATCAGATTTTGGATTCGGGCGGCTTTCGTCTATGCGGAACGTTCTGCGCCGGCGCGCGCAGGGATGCCTTCTTCCGCAACCCCTAGAGGAATGGTGGCGCGTATGGCGGTGCCGTTCTCGTCTGACGTCACTTCGAAAGCGCCTCCCAGCTCGTGAATGCGCTCGCGCATTCCCGCCAGTCCAACGCCAAGTTGGCTTCCCTCTCCCGCGATCTGCTGCAGAATGTGCTTGGGTACCCCGCGGCCGTAGTCACGGACCTCGATTGTCACCTGCTCGGCATCCGCTTCCACCTTGATCTCCGCCGATGCAGCGCGGGAATGCCGGTGGACGTTGGTGAGACTCTCCTGAAGTATTCGGAAGAGCGCGATTTCGACCGCCTGCGGCAAGCGCGGGAGGTCCGGCGGCAAATCCAGCGACACGGGAATGCCGCTGCGCTGCGAAAAGCCGGTGACAAACCAACTCGCCGCCGAGGTGAAGCCAGCCTCATCAAGCAGCGGCGGGTGCAGTAGATGGGAAAGCGTTCGAGTTTCGGCGATGGCCTTGTCGAGAATGTCAGTGCATTCTACGAGCAGTGGATCTTTTCCTGCGGAGCGGGAACTCATCATTTCAACCGCGATTTTCAGCCCCGCCAGATATTGGCCCAGGCTGTCGTGCAGTTCGCGCGCAATCCTGCGACGTTCCTGGTCTTGAATACCCAGCAGCCGTCCACTCAATTTCCTGAGCGCCTCTTCGGCGTTACGGCGAGCGGTGACATCAACCGCAATCACGCCGACCTGCGTAAGCGACCCGCCCTCTTCGCGAATAGGGAAATAGTTGACCAGCCAGTGCCGGACATCTCCGGGCTTCCCGGGCAGCTCAGATGAAACTTCGCGATCATAGACAGGTCTGCCGGTGCGCAGCACTTCTCGAAGCAAGACTTCGGCGCCTATCCCGGGCTCGCCCAGCATGTCAGATACTGGCTTCCCGAGCAGGTCTTCGGTTTGCAGTCCCGCCATGCGAGGAAGCACTTCGTTGATGCGCGTAAAACGGAACTGCGCGTCCAGGACGCCAAATCCTACGGTTGAAGCAGAGAAAAATGCGTCCACTATTTCCTGGCTTTGCCGGGCGACGTATTCTGTGCGGCGGTGCTGGGTAAACTCATAGCTGAGCAGAAACATCTCGGCCAGCAGCAGCATGAGCGCAATCACGAACGAGGCCAAAATCAACTTGAGCGTGTGCTGGTAGTTGTTGTGGGAGTCCTGTTGCCGGGCTTCCAGCAGTTGGTCTTCTTCCTGACGCATTTTCTGCAAAGCCTGGTGAATGCGGTTTCCCAATTCAGCCGTTTGCAGCGTAATTTCGATCTCCTTCTCGCTGGAGGAAGTGCCGCGCTCTCCCGCTTCAATCGACCGGGAGATCAGTTCCAATTCCTGCCGAATGTCGGCTTCAACTGAGTCCAATTCGTGCTGTCGGTCAGAACTGTCGGCAGCCAGTCGACGTAAGTGCGCGACATCCCCAGGAATGTTTTGCACCGCCACCCGGTAATCGCCCAGCAGGGATTCATTCCCAGTAATAACGAAGGCACGGCGAGCGTTGCTGGCCTGAAAGACTTCCGAGCCGAGGTCCTCCAGCACAGTTTCGACTTCATGGGTATGCGCGACCAGAGAATCACCAGCGCGCAAAGTGCTGGTTGCGCGAACGAGCAGGATGCTGCTGCCGACCATCAACACGACAGCGACGGCGAACGCCGTCCACGCAATGCCTCGAAGGGAAAAGCTCATCGCATGCCTAAAGCAGAGGCCGCGCCCCGCCCGGCCCACAGCTTAAGGCAGTATATTACGCCCCGTCGCTGGAGCGAGAAGCTAGTAGTGCGCAGCGGCGACTTCGGTCAGCAACCGGCTTCATGACCGATCCTCGCGCCACCCGCCCGTGATTCCTGCTGTAGAATGTGCCAATGGGCACCGCTTCGCAGCTCGTGCAAATTGACGTTGGCCCGCCCATACGCCAGCCCAAGCCCTCCTGGCTCAAGGCCAAGGCTCCGGTCGGCGAGAACTTTCATCAACTCAAGAAGTTAGCGCGCGGCCTAGGTCTGCACACGGTCTGCGAATCGGCGCAGTGCCCCAACATCGGAGAGTGCTGGAACCACCGCACGGCAACGTTCATGCTGCTTGGGGACATCTGTACCCGCCGCTGCGGATTTTGCGCTGTCCCTAAAGGACGCCCGCAGCCGCTCGACTTGGACGAACCCCGCCGCGTCGCCGAGGCCGTGGCAACGCTCAGTCTGAAACACGCCGTCATCACCAGCGTGAACCGGGACGACGACAACCTAGGCGGCGCAAGGATTTTTGCAGAAACAATTGCCCAAGTTCGCCAAGTCGCGCCGGAATGCCGCGTAGAAGTCCTGATTCCCGATTTCCAGGGCATCGACGAAGCTTTACGCGTTGTTCTCGACGCCCGGCCCGACGTCCTGAATCACAATACCGAGTCTGTTCCCCGCCTTTACCGCGTGGTGCGCTCAGGAGCCCGCTACGAGCGAACGCTACGCCTGCTCGACAACGCAAAGAAATTTTCGCCGGGCGTGGTGACCAAATCCGGCGTGATGGTCGGCCTTGGCGAAACCATGACCGAACTGGTAGACGTCTTCTGTGATCTAGCAGAACGTAAAGTCGACATCCTCACCGTCGGACAATATCTGCGCCCCTCCCGCGACCACCTGCCCATCGCGCGTTTCTACACCCCAGACGAATTCGCCTACCTCAAAGAAGAGGCCCTCCGCCTCGGCTTCCGCCACGTGGAATCAGGCCCGCTGGTGCGCTCCAGCTACCACGCGCATGAACAGGCAGATGGCGTTAGATAAAACGTTGCTGTTCCCTCTTGCTCAAATTGGTAATACTTTATCGTGTCGGTTTCCGAACGAAGCGATGCCATCCAGACTATAAACGAACACTGCAGCATACAAACCCGGTACCATCGCTCGCATCCTACCGCCGCTGTCATTCTGCCCGTAAAGCTTCGCCTCAGCGTCGGAAAAGTTCGTGCACACTGCCACGCCCCCTCTCCGCAATTCCGAATTATCTGAAGGGGAAGCCAAAGTGCCGCCCCAGCCACTGCGCCCGATTCTGAAGGCGTTTATCCCCAGCTTGATCGCAGGCGCGGCAAACGACGATCCCTGTGCCATCGGCACGTACGCACAAGCCGGCGCGGCCTTTGGATTTTCGTTCCTGTGGACCGCTCCGCTCACCTTTCCCATGATGGCTGCAACCGTCTATCTTTGTTCAAAGTTGAGCTTGGTCGCGGGGAAGGGAATCGCGGGCGTGATTCACGACTATTATCCGCGATGGTTTTCATACTCTTTTGTGATCGTTGTCCTCGTCGCGAACATCGTCGAGGCCGGCGCCGACATCGGAGCGATCGCGGCGTCATTGCGCCTATTGGTTCCGGTGCCAGTCACAGGAATTACCATCGGAATCACGCTTATCATTCTGGCGCTGCAAACCTGGAGTTCGTATCAGCGGTTGCAGAAACTTTTCGCCGGACTCGCGCTCATGCTGTTCGCATATGTGGGAGCCGCGATTTTCGCCAGGCCTGATGCTCGCGAGTTCCTGTGGGCCACAGTCACTCCAAAACTTCATTTCAACCGCGAGTACCTCGCCATGCTCGTCGCTCTGATCGGGACACGGCTTTCTCCCTACTTGTATTTTTGGCAATCGAGCCAGGAGGTTGAGGAAGAAACACTGACCGGCCGCAGTGCTGCAACATCAACCGCGGAACTACGAACGACAGCTTGGCACGTGAATGCAGGGATGTTCTTCTCCAACCTGATCATGTATTTCGTAATTCTCAGCACGGCCGCGACTCTATTTCGAAACGGCCAACCCAACATTGTGACCGCGGAGCAGGCAGCGCAAGCCCTACAGCCCCTGGCCGGACACGCCGCGAGTCTGCTGTTCGCTCTAGGCATCATTGGAGTAGGTGCACTCGCAATCCCCGTGCTCACGACCGGCCCAGCGCATGCGCTTGCAGAAATATTCGGCTGGAGTCACGGCCTCCGGAAGGCCCCCAAAGTCGCGCCGGAATTTTATGCGGTCATCGTCCTCTCAACCGTGGTGGCAATCGTAATCGGCTTATCAGGAACAAATCCCATTACTGCGCTGTTCTGGGCGTCAGTACTCATGGGCTTACTTGCCCCTTCGCTTATGGTTGTCATAATGCTTGCAGTGAACGACCCCAGAATTATGGGGCTTCACTCAAATGGCAAGTGGCTCAAGATCGTCGGCTGGCTTACCACCACGGCAGTTACCGCCGCTGCCGCGGGACTGACCTGGTCTTTCATTCGACCTTGGATTCGATAACAGCGGGCCTATTCCGTTGGCACAGTTTCACTGGCTTCTTCTGAACGTGCGCTCTCGTTGCCGCGCACATCAATCGCCGAAACTGAATAGAAGTACTGATTGCCGCGGAGCGCTCCTGAATCTCGAAATGCCGGCGCCTTCACCAGCTCTGAGTTGATTTTCACCGGCTGAGTTCCTTGTTCGTGTCTATAGATGTTGTATCCCGCCAGATCAGGCTCCGTGTTCGGCGCCCAAATCAAATCCACAAAGGGCTTCTGTCCCGAACCGGAGAAGACGGCCTGCAATCCGGAAGGGGTTGCTGGGGGGAACACATCGTGCGTCACCACCCTGACGCTAGGCGTGTCTTCGCCCTCAACCCGCTGCTCGCCACGATTTGCCCCGGCAACGATGGTCACGACTGCCGCCCGGTAGTCGTAAGTCTTCTCCCACTCAAAGCCTTGATCCAACAGTGTCGACTCCGATCCAAACGGGATTTCACCGGCCACCGCATCCTTACTCGTTCCCTGCTCCCGGCGATAGATGCGATAAGCAAATCGCAAGCCCGAAATAGCGGGAGGCGAAACCGGGTCCCATGAGACCCGCACCCCCTCGGTCGCGAGTTGCACCCGAAAATTAGCCGGCGCCGGCAGTGTCGGTGCAACAGGCACCTGCACTTGATTCGAAAGACCCGCACTCCTTCCGTATGAATTCAGAACCGTGACCGCGTAGAAAACGTTAGCGGACGGGTTCTGAGACTGCAATGCCGCCGGCAGTTCTGCGACGTAGCCGGCCTGGATCTTGGCCGCGTTTTTGGTCTCAGGCGGTTTCTGGAAAGGCAACTTGGCCACTGGAGATCCACAATCACGCAGGGCGCTCCCGATATTGCTGCACACCTCGGTTGCCCCTGGATGTTTAATGTTGTGCTTGTCAATCGTTTCGGTGGGCACGGACCAGGTGAGATAGACCTTGTCTCCCGTGCGCGACGCCCTGAGATCGGTAACAGGCCGCGCCAGCTCAAGCGATGGAGGCAACGGCGGCCCGGGAGTGCCACAAGCTGCAAGTAAAGCGATGGCGAACAGACACAGCCCCAGCCTCGAAGTCAGTTTCATCCGATCGCGAACAGATTAACACTTCGAACCATTTCGGGCCTGACGCGGCCAATCATTTCCGGCGGCCCGGCAACTGCCCAGGCCGCATCTCGACTTCGACCGCAACTCGATTAGGTGAACAGTTCGCGCACACCCTCGCGGAATACCTTCGTGTGCTGATCAGCATCCGCGGCTTCAGTCTGAGGCGACATAAGCGCCATATTGTGAAACGGCGTCAGCAGGATTCCGCGGTTGATTGCGTAGAGATGCATAAGGCGTTCCAGTTCGAAATCCATCGCGTCGTGTGCCTGCTGTCCGTTCCTCGGACGGCTTGCGGAAAACAGATATTCCGCTCTGCATCCCAGGCGGGTAACGTACCATGGAACTCCAAACTCCTCGATTACCGACTGCACGCCCGCCGTCCAGCGCTCCGCCAGGGGAGCCATGCGATCAAACGCTTCCTTCGTGAGCACTCTGGTCAATGTTGCCCGCATGGCTGCGAACGACAATGCACTTCCGGCCAGCGTACCTCCAATTCCACCGACGTCGCAATCTACTAACTTCTGCCTCTACGCAATACGTCCCGCCACTTCGGCAGTAAAACCGTAAGCCGCCCCGGGAATGCCGCCGCCAATCGCTTTTCCGAACACGAGCACATCAGGATTAAGATTCTCGGCTCGCGTAAACCCGCCTGGTCCTGCGCATATGGTGTGCGTCTCGTCGATAATCAGCAGGGTCGCGTATTTGCGCGTCAGTTCACGCAGCGCTTCGTGATAACCAGGCTCGGGATGCACGATTCCTACGTTTGTCATCGCCGGTTCCGCCAGCACGCAGGCCACGTCGCCGGGAGCAAGCGCCTCTTCAAGCGCCGCAATGTCGTTGAATTCGACAACTTTGGTCGTGACTGATGGATCCACCGGCGGCCCGACGTTCCCGCTGCGGGCGCGAGCAGAGCCGTCCGGCTGCAAGGTGATAAATGTCTCATCCACCGTTCCGTGATAGCACCAGTTGCAAACGAGTATCTTCGCGCGTCCGGTAATCTGCCGCGCCAGCCGGATTGAAAACCGGTTCGCGTCCGTCGCGGTGAGCGCGAACTGCCAATACTCAAGCCCGAACCGCCGCTGCAACTCTTCAGCAACGAAGATCGCGTCCTCTCCGGGTAGCATCAGCGTAATGCCGCGCTTGGCTTGTTCCTCGACGGCTTTGATCGTGGCGAACGGCGAATGCCCAGTCATAGCGCCAGTGTCTCCGAGGCAGAAGTCAATGTAGGGCAGAAGTCAATGTACCGGTGGCCATCAACGTCATAGAAGTGCGCGCCCTGCGCCTCGCGCACAAACGGCGGAAACGCGCCCGCCCACTTCATCATCCAGTTCATGGGCACGCCCGCAAGCAGCGACTTTCCGGCGCGTTCAAATAAGGCTTTGGATTTGGGTCGCTCATCCACAAAGCGCTTCTGTTCGCGCTGCATCAGCGAGGAGAGGCGGGTGCGGTCCAGAAATTTCATCCGGTTGATTAACGTTTTGCCAAATCGGCATACGTGGTCTCAACGCACACAGAATCGGCAGTGATTGTGATGTGGCTTTGAGAGTGTTCGACATCGATAGGGCGAGCCACTCCGTTGGGTCGCCATTCTCCACACTTCCACAAATAAACGCACTTGGCAGAACACAGCCGTCTAAAGCTGCAGTCAATGTCCACTCGGAGGACAAAGGTGTAAGTCAGATCGAACAGGGTGGTTCCTTTGCTGCAATCTCTGCACTCAAAGATTGATTTTTGAGCACTCTCCAAAGCAGCCTGGTTTAATAACGGATGTCCGCTGACCACCTTTACTACAGAAACGGTGCCATCCCTTCGAAGTCCCACTTGTAGTTTCACATCGCCTGTGACTCGGGCCGTCCTTGCAAGGGGAGGGTACGCGGGCGCGTGTGGCTTAATTAAGGAGACCCCAGCTTGGCTGGTGATATCGTGTTGCGCAACCGCGCGCTCAACCACAGCGACGAGAAACACCCCTGCAGAAAGTTGAAGTACCAAACGCAGAATATGCGGCTTGGTGCGCAAGGATTTGACCTCTAGTGTCCTACCTCCGTACTACAGAATGTACCGGCTCAAATCCTGATCTTTAACAATGTCGGCCAGCATTTTGCCCACGTATTCGGCGTCCACCGTGATCTGCTCGCCCTTTCGCTCTGAAGCAGAAAAGCTGATCTCATCCAGCACGCGTTCCATGATCGTGTGCAGGCGCCGCGCGCCGATGTTCTCCGTGCCTTCATTCACTCGAAATGCGAAACGGGCAATTTCTCCCAAGGCATCTTTGGTGAACTCCAGCTTCACGCCCTCCGTATCGAGGAGGGCCGTGTACTGCTTTACCAGGGACGACTTCGGCTCAGTGAGTATCCGGATGAAATCTTCCATGGTCAGCGACTGCAGTTCGACGCGTATCGGGAAGCGTCCCTGCAGCTCCGGAATCAGGTCGCTCGGCTTGGAAACGTGAAACGCTCCGGCGGCAATGAACAGGACGTGGTCGGTCCGCACCATCCCATAACGCGTGTTGACGGTCGTACCTTCGACAATTGGCAGGATATCGCGCTGCACGCCTTCGCGCGAGACATCCGGCCCATGGCCGCCTTCACGGCCGGCAATCTTGTCGATTTCATCGAGGAAGATGATCCCGGCATCTTCGACCCGATCGATGGCCATGCGTGTGACCTGGTCCATGTCAACCAATCGCTGCTCTTCTTCCTGGATCAGGTATTCGAAAGCCTCGTTCACCTTCATCTTCCGCTTCTTGGTGCGCTGGCCGAAGATGTTGGGCAGCATGTCTTTGATATTGACGTCCATCTCCTCCACGCCCTGGTTGGAGATGATTTCAAACGAGGGAAAATTTCGCTCGCGCACGTCGATTTCCACGGTGCGGTCGTCGAGCTTGCCCTCGCGCAACTGCTGGCGCAATTTTTCGCGTGTGCGCGAGTAAGAATCTCCAGAGGAAGCTTCAAGCGTGAACCCCGGCTCGGGATGCGACGGCGCTGCCGGTGGAAGCAAAATGTCGAGCAGACGCTCTTCGGCGTTGAGTTCAGCCTTGTCGGCAACATCTTCAAGCTTCTCCGCGCGGATGTTATCGATCGCAATCTCAACCAGGTCGCGGATCATGGATTCCACGTCGCGGCCGACGTATCCAACTTCCGTGAACTTGGAAGCCTCGACTTTCAGGAATGGCGAGTTCGCCAGTTTCGCGAGGCGGCGCGCAATTTCGGTTTTTCCGACGCCAGTCGGACCAATCATGATGATGTTCTTGGGAATTATCTCTTCAGCCAGATCAGGAGGAAGCTTCTGCCGCCGCATGCGGTTGCGCAGAGCAATAGCGACGGCGCGCTTGGCGTCTTTCTGTCCGACGACGTGTTTGTCAAGTTCAGCGACGATCTCGCGCGGCGTCAGTTCATCCAGCGCGAGCTGTTCATCTTCAGCGGTAGCGGGGAGATAAATAGCCATGAGATTCAGTTTGCCAGTGCTCAGTGGCTAGTGGTGAGTACCAGAGGTTCGTCTCTGAATTTCACTGGCCACTGACCACTACCCACTGATCACTTCCTTTAAAGCTCTTCTATCGTCACTTTGTCATTGGTATAGATGCACATTTTGCCGGCAATCTTCATTGCTTCTTCGGCAATCTGCCGGGCAGAAAGCTGCGTGTGCTCGGCCAATGCCTGCGCCGCTGCCTGCGCATAAGGGCCGCCACTGCCGATGGCTGCAATGCCGCCGTCGGGCTCAATCACATCGCCCTGACCGCTCAGCAGAAAGGTCTGCTCTTTGTCAGAAACCAGCAGCAGCGCCTCAAGATGGCGCAGAAACTTGTCCGTCCGCCAGTCTTTCGCCAGTTCGACCGCTCCACGCCCGATATTGCCATGGTATTGCTCAAGTTTCGCCTCAAAGCGACTAAATAGCGAGAATGCATCAGCCGTCGACCCCGCAAATCCCGCCAGAATCTTGTCTTGATACAGCCGCCGAATTTTCTTGGCAGAGTGCTTGATCACACCTTCGCCAAGCGTAACCTGGCCGTCTCCGGCCATGACCACACTGCCATTCCGGCGGACGCAGAGGACTGTAGTGGAGCGAATCAGGCGCTTAGTTGGCATTAGGACGAACGTCAATTATAGCAGCCAAAATTGCGGGATTCGGGGCCGAGTACGCAAGGGAATCTCCCTCATTCGTAATCGAGCATCGTCTAAAGCCTCTCTTCTTCATGCCGATGGCATTTTTAGGGCACACGCTAATTTCTTGCTTGGCTTGGTCTGTCCGGTCAAACGGTGGCGGAGCCTGCGCCGCAGGTATCCCGTGCGCCAAGGAGGACATCAATGAACTGGTTCAACAATTTGAAGATTGGCAAGAAGCTAACCGTGGGCTTCGGAGGCGTGGAAGTTCTGATGATTGGCTTGGGAATTTTCTGCATGTTCCAACTGGCAAAGGTCAACAGCAGCACCGTCGATATCGCCAACAACTGGCTGCCCAGCGGGGTTGCCATAGCAGAATTGCGGTTTGACGCAACAGCCACGCGCAAAGACACGCTGAACTACATGCTAGCGACGGATAAGAGAGAGCACTACAGCCAGAAGGTGCAGAGCGACGTGGCTGAACTAAGAGACGACGTCAAGAAATACGAGCCGCTTATTTCTTCCGACGAAGAGCGGGGGATATACCAAAATTTCCGCACAAATTGGGACCGATATAGCGCCGTGAATACTCAGGTGATGCAGCTAGTGCGGCAAAACAAAAATGCGGAGGCCACGAAAGTGATGCAGGACGAAGGCTCAACCCCCTTTGAGGAAGCTGCCAAGTACTTGGAGCAGGATGTGGTGCTAAATCCGCGAAGGACAAAGACCATCGAGAACCAACTCTTCTCCGTGACCTTTGCGTTCCTTGGCGTACTTTGCGGTTTAAATCTTTTGAATTGTTTACAGTCCTATGCGTGCACCATGTGCGGCTTGTGCGCGATCAGTTGCCGCAGCACATATTGCAGGATGCCGCCGTTTGCGTAATACAGCGCTTCTTGCGGAGTATCGATTCGCGACAGGGCCTCAAAGTCCTTCGTCCCCATGCTTGATTTCGCGCGCACCTTCACTCTGCGCCCAGAAGTAGATTTCTCAACTAACTCCCCGATTCCGCTGATCTCAAATACTTCTTCTCCGGTCAAACCGAGCGATTCCGCGTCCTCACCCGTCGCAAACTGAAGTGGCAGAATCCCCATGCCGACCAGGTTCGAGCGGTGAATGCGCTCATAGCCCTCCGCAATGACCGCACGAACTCCCAATAGCAGTGGCCCTTTCGCAGCCCAGTCGCGCGAAGAACCGGAGCCGTACTCTTTGCCAGCGATGATGACCAGCGGCACGCCTTCAGTGATGTATTTCTCTGAAGCTTCGAAAATGGACATCTCCGCGCCGTCCGGCAGGTGTTGGGTGAACCCGCCTTCCAGGTTGGGGACCATCCTGTTCCGGAGGCGAACGTTGGCAAAAGTTCCCCGCACCATTACTTCATGGTTGCCGCGCCGCGAGCCATAGGAGTTGAAATCCGCCGGCTTGACTCCCTGCTCTTGTAGGTATTTTCCCGCCGGGCTGTCCTTCTTGATGGAGCCCGCAGGCGAAATGTGGTCGGTGGTCACACTGTCTCCCAATATCGCCAACACGCGCGCATTCTTGATATCGGAGACTGGACCGGGCTTTGCCGGCATGTCACGGAAATACGGGGCGCGTTGGATGTAGGTGGAGCTGGCATCCCAGGCGTAGGTATCGCCCTTAGGCACTGGCAGCGTGCGCCAGCGCTCGTCTCCGGCGTAAACCTCGCCATAGCTCTTGCGGAACATGTCCGAGGAAATCGAGCGCTGCACAGCCTCTTCCACTTCGCGTTGCGACGGCCACACATCGGCCAGATAAACCGGCTTGCCATCTTTGCCAGTTCCCAGCGGCTCTTTCCTTAAGTCCACATCGACCCGCCCCGCGAGCGCAAATGCTACAACCAGCGGCGGAGACATCAGATAATTGGCACGAACATCAGGATTGATTCGCCCCTCGAAATTCCTGTTTCCCGAAAGCACGGAGGCCACGACCAGGTTCTTGCGATCAATTTCCTCCGAAACTTCTTCCGGCAATGGTCCCGAGTTTCCGATGCAGGTAGTGCAACCGTAACCCACGATATGGAATTTTAGCTTTTCGAGATAGGGCGTGAGCCCGGCATTTTCAAGATAGTCACGCACAACTTTGGATCCTGGAGCGAGCGAGGTCTTTACCCATCCCGGGACTTGCAATCCGCGCTCGACCGCTTTTCTTGCCAGCAGTCCGGCGGCAAGCATAACTGAAGGATTGGAAGTGTTGGTGCAGCTTGTTATCGCAGCGATCACCACGTTGCCATGACTAAGATGGCCATTGCCGGAAGCCGCCTCGGACGCAGTGCCCTTGCCAGGCTTGATCAAAGACGGCAGTGCCTTGTCGAAAGATTCTTTGGCCTTCGAAAGCGGCACCCGATCCTGCGGGCGCTTCGGGCCGGCAAGACTCGGCTCGACCGTCGCAAGATCTAGCGCCAGCAGCTCCGAATATTCCGCCTCAGGAGTGTTCTCGTCATGAAACAGGCCTTGCTCACGGCAATAAGCTTCAACCAATGCAATCTGTTCCTCTGAACGCCCAGTCAGACGCAGATAATTCAGGGTCTCACGATCAATCGGAAAAATTCCACATGTAGCGCCGTATTCCGGAGACATGTTGCCAATTGTGGCCCGATCCGCCAACGGCAACTCGCGCAACCCAGGCCCAAAATATTCGACAAACTTTCCTACCACGCCATGCTTGCGTAACATTTCGGTAATCGTCAGTACCAGATCCGTAGCGGTCGCGCCCTCGCGTAGTCGTCCTTCGAGTCTCACTCCGGCCACCTGCGGGATGAGCATGGAAACCGGCTGACCCAACATGGCAGCCTCGGCCTCAATTCCACCCACACCCCAGCCCAATACGCCGAGACCATTAATCATCGTCGTATGAGAATCCGTACCAACCAGCGTGTCGGGATAAGCTGTTCGTTTCCCATCCTCTTCCTTAACGAAGACCACGCGCGCCAGGAATTCCAGATTCACTTGGTGCACGATTCCGGTGTCCGGCGGCACAATCGCCAAATTGCGAAACGCTGTCTGCCCCCAGCGCAAGAACGCGTAGCGCTCTTTGTTGCGCAGAAATTCCAGCTCCGCGTTCAGGGCGAACGCCTGCGGCTTGCCGAATTCGTCCACTTGGACGGAGTGATCAATCACTAGCTCTGCAGGTTGCAGCGGATTGATCAGCCCGGGATCTCCGCCGAGTTCTTTCATCGCGTCGCGCATGGCAGCAAGGTCCACCACCGCCGGAACACCAGTGAAATCCTGCATGAGCACGCGGCTCGGGGTAAACGCGATTTCTTTTTCCGGCTTGCTCTTGCCGCTCCACGACGCCAGAGCTCGAATGTCTTCCGCCTTCACGTTGCGGCCGTCTTCGGTGCGCAGCAGGTTTTCTAAAAGAATTCGCAGTGAGAATGGCAGATGGCGGGTAGAAATTCCCTGTTTGTCTAGCGAGTCTAGCCGATTAATTTCGTAATCTTTGCCACCAACCTTCAACGTCGAGCGCGAGTGAAAGCTATCCATGAGCAGGCTTCCTGCTGAGTCTCTATAGAGGAACTCAACTCTCTAGTTTAGTTCTTTTCACCACGGTTTGCCCTCACATCGGCGGTGAAGGTGCCCGAAAGGGTCACTTCGCCCTCAGCAGCAGCACCGGCACGCTGATGCTGTGTTGCACCCGGCTGGCCGTGGTGCCAAGAAACACGTCTGCGAGGAAGCGGTGCCCGTGCGTGCTCATGGCAACCAGGTCGCAGCCCTTCTGCTGGACCCATTTAACGATCTCTCTAGCCGGATCTCCGTAAGCCATCTCGGAATCGGCAGGAATGCCTGCTTGCTGAAACTCCGCGCGAATTCTTGCCAGATAAGCGGTGTCTTCCAATATCTCCTGACTAACCGCGTCTGAGCCGTAGGTCCTGGCAGCCCAGCCATCGGCGACGTGCAGCAACACAAGTTGGCTGTTCGCTAGCTTGGCCAATGCTTTGACGTGCTCAATAATTGCGCGGTCCGTCGAGGTACCGTCGAGAGTCACGAGGATCGTCTTGTACATTTCCTGCCTTCCATTCTCAGCGCAGCACGGGCGAGGACGCCCGTGCCTCCACAAGTCTAGATATCAGTTCAGCTGCCGGTGATTACGTGCCATGCCGACTTGAGCGAGTCCGGCAGGCCCCAAAGATCTAATGCGGTAATCAGCAGAGCACTGGCCCAGCCCGCGACCATCAGAAATGGGCCACTTTTCCAAGCGCCCATCTTTTTGCGCGAACTGGTGAAGTGCAGCAGCGGAAACATGGCAAACGGGAGCTGCAAGGCGAGCACTACCTGACTGAGCGTCAGCAGATCGTTTACGCTGGCGTCGCCTCGAATCCCAATGATCAGCACTGCGGGAATTATTGCCAGTGCACGCGTAATCAGCCGCCGCAGCCAGGGTCGAATACGCCAGTGCATGAAACCTTCCATCACCACTTGCCCGGCGAGCGTTCCGGTTATTGTGCTGCTCTGCCCGCTCGCCAGCAACGCAATTACGAACAACGTGCTTGCCAGGGACGTGCCCAGCAAGGGCGCGAGCGTGAGGTATGCAATTCGAATCCAATCACTGGAAGGGCTGAAGGACATAACGTGACCCCCAGCCACGGTCACGCTTGTCTTTCCGTAGAACACCGTTGCCGCGAGCACCAGAATGGCCGCATTCACTAGGAACGCCACCGTTAAGGCCGTGGTGGAGTCAATTGTGTTAAAACGGATCGCACTTCTTATCGAAGCCTCGTCTTTTTGCAGCTTGCGGCTCTGCACCAAAGCCGAATGCAAGTAGAGGTTATGGGGCATGACCGTCGCCCCAATGATTCCAATAGCAACGTAAATCATTCCGGGGTGCCGAAAGTTCGGGCTCACCAGCGCGCGTCCCATCTCCAGAAAATTCGGTTGGGTCTGCGGGAGCACAAAAATCTCGATCAGATAACAACAGCCGATGGTGGCGATCAGCAACAGAACTATGGCCTCGATCGTCCGCATACCGAAGCGTTGCAGCGCCAAGAGCAACAGCACATCCAATCCGGTGATGATTACCGCCCACCACAGCGGAATGTGAAACATCAGATTGATCGCTACGGCGCTGCCAAGCACCTCCGCCAAATCGCATGCTCCGATGGCCAACTCGCAAGCAAACCAATTCGGCCATCGCGTCCAACCCGGATACCAGTCACGGCAGCACTGCGCGAGGTCTTTCCCAGTCACCACGCCTAGGCGAGCGGAGATGACCTGCATAAAGATGGCCATCAGGCTGGCGAGCCCGACCACCCACAAAAGCCCGTACTTGAATTGCGCGCCACCTGCGAGGTCCGTGCCCCAGTTGCCGGGATCCATGTACCCGACACTGACAAGAATCGCCGGCCCAATGAAAGCCCGCCATTGCTGCCAAAATCCCGCACGATAGTGTGGCACTTCAACGGTGGCGTGCAAGCCTTCAAGGGACACGTGGACGGTGGCCGCGCTCGGAGCGCTTAGACTGGACGTTTTTCCGTCTAACGCTGAGTCATCCATACTGAAGGACTATCTTACTCAAAGCGTTGCTTTCCCATCTTTTTGGTGTAAGCACGTGCGGGGACGCCGACGGTTCCGTTTGACACGTGTTTCCTTCTCACCCTAACCTTGTCTCTCCGATGAAAGTCCTGGTCATAGGCAGTGGCGGTCGCGAACACGCGCTCGTGTGGAAGCTGTGCCAGTCTCCGCGCATTTCGAAGCTTTTCTGCGCGCCGGGAAATGGCGGCATCAGCCAGGAAGCGGAATGTGTTCCGGTTGATGCAAAGAGTGTCGAGTCACTGGTGGCGCTCGCTAATCAATTGAAGCCTGACCTCACCGTGGTCGGACCCGAACTGCCACTGCAAATCGGAGTGGTGGACGCATTCGCCCGCCGTGGATGGCCCATCTTCGGTCCGACCAAAGCCGCCGCGCAACTCGAAACCAGCAAAAGCTTCGCTAAGCAATTCTTGCAGCGGCACCGCATCCCAACTGCGCACTATGCAATCTGCAATTCGGCTTCGGAGGTCAAACACGAGCTCTCTCGTTTCAGCACGCCCATAGTCGTCAAAGCCGACGGGCTGGCCGCAGGAAAAGGCGTGGTTATCTGTAAGACCAAAGACGAGGCCGCGACCGCCGCCGGGGAGATGCTCTCAGGAAAAATGGTCGGCGAAGCGGGAGCGCGGATCGTGATCGAGGAATGCCTGCAAGGCGACGAGCTTTCATTCCTCGTCCTCAGCGACGGAGAGCGCGTCGCCCCGCTGGTCGCTGCCCAGGACCACAAGCGCGTCGGCGATGGCGATACTGGGCCGAATACCGGAGGCATGGGCGCCTATTCTTTCCCGGGCCTGCTCGATGATCAAATGACGCACTGGCTCCTGCAGCATATTGCGCGTCCAGTAGTCGAAGGAATGAAAGCCGAGGGAATGGACTACCGAGGCATTCTCTATTGCGGACTGATGATGACCGCCCGCGGCCCCCAGGTGCTGGAGTTCAATTGCCGCTTCGGCGATCCTGAAACCCAACCGATCCTGATGCGTCTGGAAAGTGACTTGCTCGAGGCGATTGAAGCCTCAATCGAGGGCCGTGTGAGCGATGGTGATTTCCGCTGGTCGGGGGATGCTTCGGTTTGCGTGGTGATGGCTTCTGGTGGATATCCCAGCACGATCGAGGTCGGAAAGAAAATTACCGGAATTGAAGAAGCCGATAACCTGGAAGGTGTGAAGGTCTTCCACGCCGGGACGAGCACACGCGATGGTGAGTACTACACCGCAGCTGGCAGAGTGCTGGGAGTGACCGCCCGCGCGCAAAGTCTGGAAGCGGCAGTCTCACGCGCGTACGAAGCGGTTAACAAGATCCGATTTGACGGCGCGCACTACCGCAAGGACATCGCCGCCCGCGCTCTCATTAAGAAATAGCCTTACGAAGTGACCCAGGAGAATGAATGAGCAAACCTCTGGTTTCAATTGTGATGGGAAGCGACTCCGACCTGGAAATCATGCGCGAGGCGGCCAAGGCCCTCGATGGATTCGGCATTTCCTATGAGATGGATGTAACCTCCGCTCATCGTTCACCCGACCGCACTGCCGAGTACGCTCGTAATGCGGCACAGCGCGGAGTTCAGGTCATCATCGCCGGTGCCGGTGGCGCGGCCCATCTCGCCGGAGTCATCGCCGCCCACACCACGCTGCCCGTCATTGGAGTACCCATTCCTTCGGCTTCCCTGAATGGCCTCGACTCGCTGCTCGCAACCGTGCAGATGCCTGCGGGGATTCCGGTGGCCACGGTTGCCATTGGGAAACCTGGCGCCACCAACGCGGGCATTTTGGCAGCTCAGATACTCGGGATTGCAGACTCAGCTATTACCCAAAAGCTGCAGTCGCACAAAGAAAAGCTCGCAAAGGGAGTCGAAGACAAATCCAAGAAGTTGAAAGAGAGTTCGAAATGAGCACGGGCGAGGACGCCCGTGCCTCCATGCCGTTCTGGTTGTGGAGCGGCGGGCGTCTCGCCCGCCTCAGTTAATCAAGCTTAAGGGTTCGCAGATATTCCTTCAGCGGCCCGCCCAGATCATCACGCTTCAACGCAAACTCGACCGTAGCTTTGAGGAAACCCAGCTTGTCTCCGGTGTCGTGTCGCGTGCCCTCGTAAACGTACGCATACATTTTCTCTTCCTTCAACAGCAGCTTCAGAGCGTCAGTCAACTGTAACTCGCCCCCTTTTCCCATTGGCGTGCGAGTAAGCACGTCAAAGATCGTTGGCGTCAAAATGTATCTCCCAATAATCGCCAGGTTCGAAGGCGCCTCTTCGAACGACGGCTTCTCGACCATATTCAAAACCTGATAAAGCCGGCCACCCTGATGGCCATCCGCGGGCTTCACGTCGAGCACACCGTACGCAGAAATGGCCTCCCCCTCCACAATCTGCGTTGCAATAACCGAGCATTGCGTCTGCTCAAATACGCGCATCATCTGCTTGAGCACCGGGACTTCGGCATCGATGACATCGTCTGCGAGCAACACTGCGAAAGCCTCATTCCCCACCAGTTCGCGCGCGGTCAACACGGCGTGGCCCAACCCTAGCGCCTCTTTCTGGCGCACGTATGCCACGTGGATCATGTCGGAGATTTGGCGCACCACTTTGAGCAGTTCGGTTTTCCCCTTTCCTTCGAGAATCCGTTCCAGCTCATAGCTCACATCGAAGTGGTCTTCGATCGCGGTCTTACCGCGGCCGGTGACCATGATGATCTGGTTGCAGCCCGCCGCCAGCGCCTCTTCCACTCCGTACTGGATAATCGGTTTGTCGACCAACGGCAGCATTTCCTTCGGCTGCGCTTTGGTCGCAGGAAGAAATCGCGTGCCTAGTCCGGCAGCCGGAAACACCGCTTTGCAGACTTTCATCGCCATAATTTGTCTTCAGGTGCTACGAATGAAGAACTTTCGATGCAGATTTACAGCGTGGGGCTGTCATCGCCCAGCATCGCCTTGCGGACGATTTTCAAGGGTACGCCGCCCTGCTGCATCAGCCTGTCATGAAATTCCATCAAGCTGAAATCTTTCCCGCGCATTTTACGATAATCCTCGCGCAGTTTCAGAATTTGCAGCTTGCCGAGAGTATAGACAAGATAGGTAGGGTCAGAAGTGCCGCGCTTGGTTTCGACATCGGCAATCGGCGGCGGCTGGTAGCCTTCCTGAATGAAAAACTGTTTAGCCTGGTCCAAAGTCATATTTCCGGTGTGCATCTGGATGCCGACAATGAACCGCGCGTCGCGCAGCAGCGCGTCTTCCAGTTGCCCCATTCGCAGCTTAGGATCGCCATTGCCATAGCCCTCATCCAGCATCATCTGCTCGCTGTAATGCGCCCAGCCCTCGGCATTACTCCCGCAAGCAATCAGTTTTCGAACTTTCGATTGCGACCCATTGATCCACAAGAACTGAACAAAGTGTCCGGGATAAACCTCATGAATCGCCGTGCCCGGAATCATGCTGTTGTTGAATCCTTTCATCCATTCTTCAGTACGCTCCGCCGACCACTTGGGATCAGCCGTGGTCACATTGAAAAGCGCTTTCCTATCGCGGGTTTCGTAGGCACCCGGAGTATCGATTGAAGCAGACGTCGTCGCCCGCATAAAAGGAGGCGTGTCCTCAAGAATCGGTGGCGTACCCGCAGGAATGGTGATGATCTTCTTCTGCTCGATAAAACTCTGTAGCCCGCCAAACGTGTCGCGGAATGCCTGCAAGAGATGATCGGGCGCTGGGTGCTGGGCCTGAAGTTCTGCTAGCACTTCTTGCATCGAGCGTTTGGGATCAATCTGCGCGGCAACCGCCTTCATTGCCTGCTGATTGCGATGCAGGTCCGCATATCCGATTTCGAGCAGACGGTCGATCGGAATATCAACCATCTCGTTGTAGAGCAGCTTCTTCCGATAATTCTCAGCACCCAGACGGAAGTCACCATTCGCGTGCGGCAGGATCGAATCCTGCAGAAATTTCTGATAGCTCTCGAAAGCCTCGATCACGCCCTGGTTCGCAGTCTTGAAGTCGGCCAGGAGCTTGGGGTCTTTGACCGCCGAAAACGCCTCAGGCACGTCTTTGCGAAAGAAGTCGGTTTCATCAGGCAGCTGTTCAAGTGCAATTTCGGTATAAATTTTCGGCGGACTTTGCAGGTTCTGGCGCGCGGCTTCGAGCGCCCGCGGAATTTGCCGCTCGCGCTCGATCGCTGAGTGTAACCGGTCCTCCGGCGAGGCGTAGTCGCGCTTCATAATTAGAAAAATACTATTGGTCACGCCGCCGGTATAGCTGTCCGGGTCTTTCCTCCACATCTGGACATCTTCAAGCTCCAGAAGTTCCGAATGAAGCGAGCTGATGATCCAATCGAGATCGGCTGCACTGTCCGGAGGCAGTCTCGAACGGTCCACCGCGCCAAACTTCCCCAAAAACTCCTTCGCTCCGCGTATCTGCTCTTCGCGGGCAGCCGCTGAATAGTCCTCCAGCTTAGCGTCATACTGGTGAAACCCCGACGCGGTACCGTCAGTGGGATGAAAAGAAAAATAGAAATCAAAGGATTGATCCACTAGGGCATTGAAGCTTGCTACCGGATCAGTGTTCGACGGTTTGGCAGATGAACTCGTCATGAAGCAGAGAAGGCAGACAAGAATCGTAAGTACAGTTCGCATTCCGGCTCCCAATTTCTATTCGTAAACGTCGCGGACGCCAAGCAGCCGATACTAGCAGAGTGCCGTATTAGACGGATCAAACTACCGAAGGCGAGCTCTTCTGCTCAAACAGATTTTCCAGCAGGCTTTGCAATTGCTCCAAAAGTTCTCTGGCTCCCATTCCTTTGGCCTGAAACTTCAGCGGGTCACTCCTGCGTGGACCGCCTGCAATCTCAACGCGGCATAGCGCAACAATTGCTGCACCGGCAGAGGCGGTTCCCCGTAACGGTCTTTCAATTCGGACTCCACGTCGGCCAGCTGCCGCTCAGCCTCGACTCCGGCAATCCTCTTGTACATCCGCAAGCGCTGGTTTTCCTCGGGAATGTATTCGGGCGGAATGCGAATATTAAGCCCGAGGTTCACTTGCGCCCGCGGCTGCGGCTCGGCCTCGCCTTTCATCTCACGAACAGTCTGCTCCAGCATTTGCGTATAAAGATCAAAGCCGACGGCTTCGATGTGCCCGCTCTGCTCGCCTCCCAGGAGGTTGCCGGCTCCACGCAGCTCGAGATCAAGCGCGGCAATTTTGAAGCCCGCGCCCAGGTCTGAAAATTCTTTCAATGCCGCCAGTCGCCTTCTAGCAATCGGCGTCAGCTCTATCTCGGCAGGCAACAGCAAATACGCGTACGCCCGCCGGTTTGAGCGCCCAACTCGACCGCGCAATTGATAAAGCTCGGAAAGTCCGAGGCGGTCAGCGCGATTGATCAGAATCGTGTTGCAAAGCGGGATGTCCAGGCCGTTTTCGATAATCGTGGTAGCCACCAAAATGTCGGATTCGTGCCGCATGAACTTCAGCATCACTTTTTCGAGCTCGCCTTCGCCCATTTGACCATGGCCAACGATGACCCGCGCCTTCGGCGCCAGGGACTGCAGTTTGGCAGCAATTTCCCAGATCGTGTCCACACGGTTGTGCACGAAATAAACTTGCCCGCCGCGTTCCAACTCCTGTTTAATCGCCGAGCGGATTAACCTTTCATCCCAATTTGCGACTACGGTTTGAATTGCGATGCGGTCCTTGGGTGGCGTTTCGATCACGCTCATGTCACGCAGCCCCACGATTGACATGTGCAAGGTGCGCGGAATCGGCGTCGCCGACATCGTCAGAACGTCGACCTCCTTGCGCATCTGCTTCAACCGCTCCTTGTGGCGGACCCCGAAGCGCTGCTCTTCATCCACAACCAGCAAACCTAGGTCAGCGAACTTCACATCCTTCGAAAGCAGCCGGTGCGTGCCAATCAGAATGTCCACCTTGCCTGCCTCAACTCGCTGTAGGATTTCCTTCTGCTGCTTCGGAGTGCGAAAGCGGCTGATCATTTCGACCGTGATCGGAAACGCCGCAAACCGCTGTTTGAAAGTTTCGTAATGCTGAAACGCGAGAACGGTCGTAGGAGCTAGCGCCGCAACCTGCTTGTTGTCGCTGATCGCCTTGAAAGCCGCGCGCATCGCCACTTCCGTCTTGCCGTAGCCGACGTCTCCGCAGAGAAGCCGGTCCATGGGCTGCGAAGACTCCATGTCGCGCTTCACATCCGTGATCGCCTGCGCCTGGTCGTCAGTCTCGCTGTATTCAAACGCGTCCTCGAACTCGTGCATCCATTCATTGTCTGCGGGAAAGCTGTGGCCCTGCGCGGTCTGGCGCTGCGCATAGAGCTTCAGGAGCTCTTCGGTCATGTCCTTCATCGCCCTGCGGACACCCGCCTTTGTCTTTGCCCACGCCGCGGTACCCAGGTGACTCAGCACCGGCTTCGCGCCTTCCGCCGAGCGGTACTTCTGGACCAGGTCGAGCCGCGTCAGCGGCACATAAAGCTTCGCGCTGTCCGCGTACTCCAGCAGCATGAACTCCGCATCGCCATCGCCTTGATTGATCTCCTTCAGTCCCTGGTATTGCCCAATGCCGTGCTCTACATGGACAACGTAATCGCCAACTTGCAGATCGCGGAAATCCGAAAGGAAAGCGGAGGTCTTTGATTTCTGCCGCTGCGGCCGCGACACCACCGACTCGGACTCATCAAACAGATCGCGTGTTCCAAAAACCGCGAGCCCAGCCTCGGGCAAAATCATTCCATCGGGAATGTACGCCTTGACCAGCGTGGTGGTGAGCACTTCACCCGCAAAATATGCCGTTTCATCGGCGTAGCTTTCTCCTCCGCGTGTGCGGCTGCCCAGTCGAAACGAGACTCCATATTCGGTGAAGAAATCAGCCAGGCGCTCCAGTTCGCCCGTATTCGGCGCCACAACTAGCACCCGCCGGTTTCCGGCAATGTGCTTCTTCACTTGCTCCAGCATGAGAGGAATCGAGCTGTGAAAGCGGGGGCTCGGTTGCGAATGGAACTCCACCGACTCAATATCGTGGGAACGCGCAAGTCCAAGATGTTCCATATCCACGCCGGGAGCAGACTGCAATTTCTCCTTCCACCCATTCGGCGAAATGTAAAGGTCGGACGACCGCACCAGGTTTCCGATCTCGCTGCGCTCGTGAGCTTCCTCAACTCTTTCCCAGAACTGCTCCAGTTCGGCATTCAGAAACTCGGGCTCATCAGCTACAACCGACGCGTTCGGCATCAGATCGAGAATGGTCCCGGAAGCGCCCGCAACGGGAGCGTAGAACTCCCAGCCTGGAAACACGGTGACCCCGCCCGAGCGCACCGCCTGCTCAATGATCTCCTCCGATCCGCTGACTCGTTTTCCTGAGAGTCGCGCGTGAATGGCACCAAGTAAATGTTCGCTGACTGGCGTCTCGGATAGCGGTAGCAGAACGGTTTCATCGGCAGGAGAAGACGACCTCTGCGTCGCCGGGTCGAACTTGCGAATCGACTCGACTTCGTCGCCGAAAAATTCGATGCGTACCGGCCTGTCGGCTTCGGGAGAATAAACGTCCAGAATGCCGCCCCGCAGCGCATACTCGCCAGGCATCTCCACCACGTCTGTTGAGTTGTAACCCACGGAATTGAGGTGCTCCAGCAGGCTCCCGGTATCAATGCTTTCGCCGCGCCGGATAATCCTGGCGAGATCCGCGTAAAATTCTGCCGGCCTCAGCCGCAAAGCACTCGCAGCGGCGGGAACCACCACGATCGAAGCCGCCCCAGTCGCGACTTTCCACAGCGCAATCGCGCGCTGCTCCTGAATTTCCGGATGAGGCGACAGATTCTGGAATGGCAGGACGTCACGGGCCGGAAGAGAAACGACGCTTTCAGGCGAAGCACCGCCAATGAGCTCGCAAAAAGCTTGAATAACTGGGACAAATTCGTCCGCAGCTTCGTTGTTGCGAACAAGCAGGACCAGCGGCCGGTCCAGTGCCTTCTGCAGCTTCGAAATCAGCAGAGCTTTTGCCGGAGAGTTGATTCCAGAAATACGAAACCGCCCCGCGTTCGCCCGGAGATGGGAGGTAACACGTGAGAAAGCGGGCAGTTTTTCGACGTCCGCAAACAAATCGCGGACGAAAGGCAGAACCATCGCTCTGATAGTTTATCAGGCGATTCGACTCTGCCTCTCGCACGCCAAGTCCTTCGTTAAGCGACGAGCGATTATTTAGCCCCGCCCGATGCTGCGCCCGCCCCGCCACCTTCGCCAACGATCTGCAGCGCATATTTCCTGCCGTGAAAACGGATCTCCGAGAGAGACACGCTGCCATCGTCATTCTTCATGATGATGGAGGCATCGTTGTTCGTGGGATGGTCCACCTTCACGACACGCGCAGAGGTCGTCGCAATGGCGTTCTTGCCCTGGTAGATTTTGAGGTCAACCTGGTCGCCACTGCCCTCCCACTGCACTTTGTAACTTCCGCTCGCTAGTTGCTTGCCGCCAACGCTGGTAGGCTGCTGAAGTTCTAGCGAGCCTTTGCTGGTCTCGGCCAATGCGATACCGGCAGCCAGAACGACGGCCACCAGAACAATACTCTTCGAACTGCGATTTGCGTTCACCAAATCCTCCTATTTCCCGGAACGCCGGAAAACGGTTAATGGCGGCCGCGCCACCCCACGAAACGGTTTGCATTTCGCCGCGCAGGGCCTACAATGCTGCCTCGGGGCAAGCAAAAGGGTTCGTGCATGCGGACCCTTTTGCCGGAGGGATTGTTCTCACCTGGCCGCCAAACCGAGCGTGAGGACAGTCCCTTGCTCCCCCTTTATTGTGGTGGCATTTACTAAGAAGACAGTTCTGCGCCTGTCTTCTCTAATTCAAATACGTTCGCACTCGCGTTGCGGTTCCCTGAAACCACCTGTTCCGATTGGACGAGAAAGCGAGCTGCTAGTTAGCAAGGCCGAAATCAGCGAGAAGGTTTTTTCTGTGACCGGCGACGAACGTTGCGGGGAGCTCTTTCAAGCAGCACAACGGCATGGGCAATAGCAGCGTTTTCCGTCCCCATACCTTCAGGAGTCTTGGCTTTTATTCCGATTGAATCGGCCGGAACGCCACTAATCTCAGAGACGCGTTGTCGAATAGCGTTCGCATGAGGGCCAATCTTGGGCGCTGCAAGGATCAGCGTGGAATCAATATTCGCAATTCTGTAGCCCGCAGCTTTCACCCGCCACAGCGACTCCGTCAAAAACACAGCTGAGTCGGCGCCCTTCCAACGAGGATCAGCGGGAGAAAAAAGCGTGCCTATGTCGGGAGCCGCAATCGCGCCGAGAAGAGCATCGGTGATCGCGTGCAGCAGCACGTCTCCGTCGGAGTGTCCGCCCAACCCTTTTGTATGAGGAATCTTAACGCCACCGATTTTGAGCGGCACTCCGCGTTTGAATTCGTGCGAGTCCCACCCGTAGCCAATCTTCATGCGGAAACCCTGGCCACGGATTTACACGGAATTTCACGGATTTTTTTTCCTTGGTTGTCGAAGAGTAGCCTGCGAAATTGAGGACGCAATCCAAAGTTGAGGAGCAGGCCGACTTCAATTTGGGTGGATTTCAAATAGTGAAGTAGTTGCGCTTCATGTGCAGATTCAAGCGCACGAGAACACTTGAGCTCCAATAACACACTCTTTTCGACGAGCAAGTCCGCACGAAAGTCCCCAATTTTGTGTTCTCGGAACCACACAGGCACCGGCACCTGACGCTCAACGATCAAACCAGACGCTCGCATGGCAATTACAAGCGACTCTTCGTAAACAGATTCTAAAAATCCGTAACCCAGCTCATTGTAAACGTCATAAAAATTGCCAATGACCTGATCAGTCAACTCCGCGAATTTCAGCTCAGGACTAGACGCTTGCATCCAGGGAGTTTATCAGCCCAAATTGCCTTATGCGTGAATATCCGTGTAAATCCGTGGCCCGCCTTTACCGTTTTAGGAAAAACTTTGCCAACTCCAGATCCGCCGGCGTAGTGATCTTGATATTCCGCGGCGAGCCCATTACCACTGCGACTTGATGTCCCGAGCGCTCCACCAGCGACGCTTCGTCTGTCCCGATGAAACCATCAGCCATCGCTTCATCAAACGCTTTTGTGATCACGTCATAACGAAAACCCTGCGGTGTTTGTGCCATCACGATTTTTTCCCGCGGAATGGTCGCTTTAATGATCGCACCTTCCGCGGTACGCTCGACCTGCTTAACTGTGTCCCCTGCTGGCACGCCCGTGATCGCGGCGCCGTATTTTGCTGCGGCGGAAATAACGCCGTGAATGATTTCTTCAGTCACAAAAGGCCGCACTGCGTCGTGCACAAGCACCAAATCGTCTGCCGACGCGGAGACCGCCGCCAACGCATTGGCCACTGATTGCTGGCGATTATCTCCACCCTCAAGTAATACAGTGCTCTTCTTGAGAATGTCAGGTGATTCCCGCTCCAGCCTCGCGCGAAAGGGAGCGATTTCGGCTTTTCGTAGCGCGACGAAGATCTCGTTGATTTGCGGGCTTTGCGCAAAGCTGCGCAACGTGTGCACCAGAACAGGAGTTCCATCCAGCTCGAGGAACTGCTTGCTGGCTACGGCTTTACGTTCCTTTCTCGCAGGCGCAGAGACCATCCTCGTGCCGAGCCCAGCAGCCGGAATAATGGCAATAACCTTCATGCGGGCGAACAGTATATACCTCAGGCAAGTGCAAAATCCTGCGTGCAACCGGTGTTATAGATTTCGCAACCAAACTATGCCACTCTCGATTCGAAGGCACGCGGGAGGGATATTGAAGCACAACCGGTCCTGGGTTTCACTCGTTGGATTCTGTTTGTTGGCTGTGATGGGCTCGGCCCTTGCGTTTGCAGTCATTGTTGCAGGAGGGTCGGTCGCGCTCGCCCGCCATCAAGTCTCCGATGAAGTCCAGAACGCAACTCCAGTCGCGCCGAACACTCCTGCTGGCACGACTTTCAATGGAATGGTAACTGACTCGCACTGCGGCGCCCGGCATTTAAGAAACTCCCATTTAAGTTCAGCTGAGTGCGCCCGTGCTTGTGTCAGGAAAGGCGCGAGCTACGTCCTGGTGGATGGTGAGCGCCGCTACGCACTAACTGGCGGAGAAGAGATGCTCAGCAAACTCGTTGGTACACGTGTGAACGTTACCGGCACGCGCCAGGGCGACACCATTCTGGTTAGTTCAGCCGCCCCTCTCTTCTGATCTTGATCTTTGTTCAGCGGCCGATTGTTTATTCGGTGACTGGGTCGGCCGCCACCGCTTGTTTCTTTGTCTCTGGCACAGGGCTCGCGTGATTCGCCGGGCTAATCACCGGACGGGGCTCGCTGCGCATTCCGGAACGCTCGTCCCACTTGCCAAAAATCATCTTCCCAGCCGTGGTCTGCAAAACTGATGTGACCGACACGTCAATCGTCTTGCCGATCATCTTGCGCGCATTGTCCACCACGACCATGGTCCCATCGTCAAGATAAGCGACGCCCTGGTTGTATTCTTTCCCTTCTTTCAGGATGAACACACGCATAGTCTCGCCCGGCAGCACGATGGGCTTGAGAGCGTTCGCCAGTTCATTAATGTTGAGGACCTCGACGCCCTGCAGCTGCGCGATTTTGTTCAGATTGAAATCGTTGGTGAGGATCTTGCCTTCGTAAAGCTTGGCCAATTCGATCAGCTTCAAATCCACTTCACGAACCCCGGGAAAGTCGTCTTCGACGATCTGCACCTGTACGGAAGCAACTTTCTGTAACCGCTGCAGAATGTCCAGTCCGCGCCGTCCGCGGTTCCGCTTCAGTGAATCTCCGGAATCCGCAACCAACTGCAATTCGCGAAGCACGAATTGCGGAGTGACCACAATACCGTCCAGAAACCCGGTCTCCGCGATGTCGGCGATGCGGCCGTCGATAATTACGCTGGTGTCCAGAATTTTGTAGCTCTTCTTGAGCTGCTTCTCGCCGCCGAAGATTCCGCCAAGTGCTGCAAGATTCAGCAGATCACCCTTATTCGCGCCAACGATAAGGCCCACGTAGGCCATCAACAGCATGACCATGATCTGCAGAAAGCTCCGCAAAGCGCTGTCCGCAAGGCTGTTGCGAATCACCAGGGCAAACAGGTATGCGCCAAAAATTCCGAGTATGCTCCCGATCACGGCCCCGATCAGCCGCTTCAGGCTCACGCGCAGCAGACGCCATTCAAAAATAATAATCGCCAATCCCAGCAACGCGCCAATCCCACCATTGAGGTATTGGTTCGAACCGAATGGATGGATAAGGTAGCAAGTGGTCGCGACCGAACCAATAAAAATAAGACGAATCAGAATTAAGTCCACAAATAAACCTCCCCGAAGGACCGCTGAATTCTCGCGGTCACCTCCACGCCAGCTACAAACAGTCATAGCAAACCAGCCGGCGCTTTTCTATCCGGAGCCGGTATGAGATTTAAAGAGGCCCCGTTCCCTCAATAATCGAGGGCCAAACTATTAATGCGAAAAGTATATACCTGCTGAGTAGCAGCTGGCGTAGCGGCACGTTACCGCGGTTTGGACTCGTCAGGCCCGGAGCTGGACATTGCTAAACTCTCTCCATGAAAGCAATCGTGATCACCCGCCTGGGAGGCCCTGACGTCCTTGAACTTCAAAATGTTCCTGACCCGGTTCCCGCACCGGGTGAAGAACTGGTTCGCAACGAAGCCGCCGGAATCAACTTCGCCGACACCATGGCCGCCACCGGTGGATACCCCGGCACGCCGAAGCCCCCGCTCATAGCCGGACGCGAGTTCAGCGGGACTCGCGTCAATGACGGCGAGCGCGTAATGGGCTACACCCAATGGGGAGCTTTCGCCGAACTGGTCGCAGCCCGATCCGCCCTTCTTTGGCCAGTGCCCACAGGCTGGAGCCCAGTAGAAGGCGCCGCTTTCCCGGTCAATTTCTTCACCGCTTACTTCGCATACTGGAAAGCCGGGTTGCTCGATCCGCCACGAGACGCTCGCGTGCTGATTCATGCGGCCGCCGGTGGTGTGGGTACCGCAGCCGTACAGATCGGTAAGATTCTCGGCGTTGAGATGTACGGAACTTCATCCTCCGATGAAAAGTTGGACCGCGTGGGAGAGCTTGGCCTGCAGCACGCAATAAACTACAAGAAACAGGACTACCAGGAAGCCATCGAAGACCTGACACAAGGCGAGGGCGTCGACGCAGTCTTCGAAATGCTGGGCGGCGAGCACACCGCCAAGAGCATTCGCTGTGTGCGTGACTTTGGACGCGTGATCGTCTATGGTACAGCAACAGGACAGCGTGCCCAACTCGACGCCGGCGCACTCTATGCCAAAGGCGCCAGCGTGCATGGACTGTGGCTGACCTATCTCTCCGCCAAGCCTGAGTTGATGCAGCAGGCATGGAAACAGCTTTCGGCCTGGGCGGACGAAGGTCATCTCCGGCCGGTAATCGGAGACGTGTTGCCGATGGAGAAAGCAGCGGATGCGTACAGGCTGCTGCTCGAGAGAAAGAATTTTGGAAAGGTAGTGTTGAAAATCTGACTCTCACATCGGGCATTCATATGCCTACCATATCCGAGCTACAATACATCGAGAGTACGAGGGGGGCTACTATGCACCTTTCACGCCTTTTGACGCCTTTTAATCCTCCCGCTACTAATCTCAGTAAGCGTCGCAGCTCAGACGCGAGAGTCGCGCCATGTGTGCATCCCCGAGCAGCACTTGGCGCTCAAAAATCCTTTTCCCCCAACTGTTCTGTTCGAACGAGGGCGTCATCTCCCTAACGAAGGGTTCAAACCCTCACAGCTGCTTGCCCCACGAGAGTTTCGGGCGCATGTTATCACGACCGTGGAAGCAGGCAAACTCGGCCTGCCAGGTCAGCGCTGGCATCTGCATTACCCATCATGCCTGCTCGTTCAGGTGGACGCGAACGGGAATATTCACTAACGATCAGCTTCGTAGCTAAAGGGCTAGCGAGTGCTCTCGAACTCGTCGGCGAGTTGCTCATGTTTCTGTTGCGCTGCTCTAACCAGCGCCTCAAAAATCTTTCGCGAGCGCTCGTCATCCTCGAACGACCGTTCTGGATGCCATTGCACCGCCAGCACAAAATGATCAGGGGAAGTTCCTTCGAGTCCCTCGATGATCCCATCCTGGAGACATCGCGCGACGACTGCCAGCCCATCTCCAATCACATCCGCTGATTGATGATGGCTTGAATTCACCGGAACGCTCGACAGGGGGGACGAGTCGATGATTTTTGCTAACTGCGATCCTGCTTCAATCTGTACCTGATGCGCCACCGGCACTTTGCGCCCAGCTTCATGATTCACGGCCGATTCAATATGCTGCACCAACGTTCCCGAGCGATATACATTCAGAATCTGCAAGCCATAGCAAATCCCAAGCACCGGCTTGCGCATGTTATAGGCGTCTTGCAGCAGCAACTCATCGACAGTGTCGCGCTTCGGATCGGCCGCTTCGGTCTTGGGATGCCTGGCTGCCCCGAACTTCGCCGGATCCACATCGGCTTTGCTTCCCGGCAGCAGCACTGCATCGCATCGCTCAATAATTTTCATAACTTCGGCCGGGGCAATATCCAACGGTACCCGGACCGGATCTCCGCCCGAAAGCTCCACCGCTCGCTCGTATTGAGGAATGGCGCGTTCGGCGTATTCATGGTCGCCGCCATGCGGGAGTGGAATGGCTATCCGAGGTTTCATCTCAACTCGCGCGTTCAATCCGGTCAAGCGTCCTGGCTTGACGATAGTGGCGCACTTCCATAAAGCTCGCCGAAATCAGGACAATCGCCCCCACCGTCGCTGCTGCAGGAAGAGCAATATGTCTATATGCAAAAGTCATGTCCGGATGGGCTCCGCGCAACCTCGCCCCCAGGACAGTTCCACCGATTCCAAGTAGCAAACTGACTGCAAACGACAGCAGCGTGACGATGAACGTGACCAGCAACACCCGGACGGGGATCATGTACCAGCGCGGCTTGCGAGCAGGAACTTCAAGCGAAGGCATTACTATTAACCTACACCAGACGAAGCAGCGAGTGCAGCCAACCCAAACTTCACCGTGTCATCCCTTACGTCAAAATGACCCACCGGTGAAGCCGAAAGGAATTTCGCCCCTTCTGCAAATGTCAAGGAAGATCACGGTATCCCGGGGTCCTTCTCACGCCTAGCGACGATTTCGGGACGACAAATCCGAGGTCCACGTGGGCCCGCCCCCGGTGCGCTAGAATAGCTTGACGAATGTCACAAGCGGCCCAGGCAATTACGCGTCCTCCGGCAGAGGTGGTCCGGGAAACACCCGTCTCCCAGGCGCCCAATGGAATATGCTATGCGGTCTCCGGAGAGATGAACATCCCGTCTGTCGATGTGGAAAGAATGGTTTCTGCCGTCCCCAAATCAATCGCGGGCGCGCTCGACCGCAAAGCCTACTATTTCGTTCCGCTCACGGTGAATCAGGGTGATGAGACCGTCATCGCCGACCGTTACGACGTTGCCCTGAGCGACAGCGCGGTCTGCCACCGCAACCTTGAGCTCGCGGGATCGCAGTGCGTATTCATCTCCACTCGCCTGATGGATGACAAGTTTTCCATCGCCTTCGAGTTTTATATCAACGTGGGACACGCCTTCGTCGAACGCGCCGGAGTCTCCCGCGACTTCGCAGACCTGAGCTGGAAGCAGGCCGAATCGGGTGTGCGCGGCGAGACGTCGCTCGACGCCTGGGAGTCGCGCAAACTCTCCACCGCTGTTGGCCCGGACACAGAAAAGCACAAAAACGAATATCTGGCCGCGGCGTTCTCCGACGCGATCTCGATCTATCTGCTATCTCTGTTTCTCGATGTCGACTACCAAGACCTGCGTGAGCGCGACTATCCCCTGCTGGCCCCGGCCGCTCTAGCCGAGCGCCTGCGCAAAATTGCAGAACTGTTCCCACCGAATCCGGGCTTTGAGTTCGCAGTGTATTACCGGCGGCGGGGATAGCCGCTTCTCGGCCCCGCTAGCATGAATCAAGCCAGTCAGGCATGCCACAGATGAGACCTCACGTTTAAGAAGTTCTCGAAACGGCGCTCACACTGTCGAGTCCATCGCGCCTGCTGATCGGTCGTTTTGATCGAAAGCCTAGACGAATGGGCCTCCCTGAAGAAGGTGCAGCGGGGGCTTGAGGACAGACATCAAAAGGTCGAGTCGATGATATTCCATCGGGCCAAGCCAACATGGCTCAAGAGCGGTAATAGAAACTCGATTCAGCCACCAAGTGCTAAATTGACAACATGTCCGAGATCGAATTGATCGTTGACCAGCTCACGCGCGCTTTCGATGGCGGCGCCTGGCACGGCCCAGCGCTGATGGAAATTCTGCAGGGAGTCAATGCCGCAAGCGCGGCCGCGCGCCCGCTATCGTCGGTCCACAGCATCTGGGAATTGGTTTTGCACATCGCCGGATGGGAAGACGTTATTATCCGAAGAATCGTCCACGGCAGACCGGCCGAGTTATCTGATGAAGAGAACTTTGGTGGCGCAATTACGGACCATAGTGAAGCTGCGTGGCGAAGCGCGGTCAAGAGACTGCAAGAGAAACATTCGGAGCTGATTAAGACCGTTTCCAGTCTGCCCGAGACGCGAATGAGCGATCCGGTTTCGGGGCGGGACTACGACAATCGTTTCATGTTGCTAGGTGCGGTGCAGCATGTCGCGTATCATGGCGGGCAGATCGCGCTGCTGAAAAAGTCGCGGACCTGATCACCCCACTTTCGTGTCAGCTCAGAATCGCTGGAATTCAAGTATTCTGAAGGGCCTTCCCGAACCCACAGGAGAACTGGACCTGACAAACGCAGCGCCAATCTCGGTCGCCGTAGTCGGTGTGGGCGCCTTTGGAAGGAATCATGCCCGTGTCTATAGCCAGCTTGCAAAAGATGGCGAGCCAGTTCGCTTAGTCGGCGTGGTAGACGAAGATCCCGCCCGTGCTGACGCCATAGCGAAAGAATTCAATTGCCGCGCATTCGGCAGCATCGAGCAGTTGATACGCACTCACAGGGAGGTGCAGGCAGTATCGGTCGTTGTCCCCACAGTTCAGCACCTCGCCACAGCGCGAGTCTTGATGGAAGCTGGCATCGACGTATTGATCGAAAAGCCGCTTACCAGCACTCTCGCGGAGGCGGACCAACTAATTGCACTCGCAAAAAGCTCAGGCCGGATTGCCCAGGTCGGACACCTGGAGCGCTTCAACCCGGCAGTCCGCGCCACTATCCCGCTCCTGACCCGTCCAATGTTTTTCGAAGTCCACAGGCTGAGCGTGTTTTCACCACGATCGCTAGACATAGACGTCGTGCTCGACTTGATGATCCACGACCTCGACGCCGTGCTTTCCTTTGTGAATTCTCCGGTGAAGGAAATTCGCGCCGCCGGCCTGCCGATTCTTTCCGACAAAGTTGACATCGCGAATGCGCGCGTCGAATTCCAGTCCGGCTGCGTCGCGAACTTCACCGCCAGCCGCGTCTCAACCGAGCGTGTCCGCAAGCTGCGGTTTTTTCAGCCGCGGCAATACATTTCGATCGATTACGGCCGGCAGGACGTGCTGGTGTTTACGGTCGGCGACAGGCAGGGCGCGCCTTCTGCCAATCCCGAGATCAAAGTCTTCAAACCTGAGGTCGTATCCGAGGAGCCGCTCCACGCGGAGATACGCTCATTTCTTCACTCGCTACGCACGCGCGAGCAGCCGGTTGTTACGTTGCAGGACGGCCACGTTGCCCTGGCTGTCGCGCTCGAAGTACTTGCCCAAATTGAGTCGCACGCCGGGACGCTGAATCTCGCTGGGTAACGATCCTCTCTGCTGACAAGCTTTTACACTTTTTGACACGATTCCATGCCGCTCCCCGGTAGCTTAGGAGGGGGTGCTCGCATCCTAAGTACTTGTACCATCAGAATTTCTTGTGTTTGCCCGAAAAATGAGACAATGTTGAAAAGGCCTCTATTGGGCTGAAACCGGCCTTACTGTCGATGTCGCTGACCCAAATTCCGTCTTTGCAGTCACCCCCGCCGCGACCGCCTGCTGATCCCGCCGACCTTTACGACGCGAACCATTGGGAATCGGCCTACCGGCAGATGCACGACTTTCCCACGCTTCTCATCCAGTTGCAGGATGATCTCTCGCGTTCGCGCAAACGCGAAGCGTTCTGGATGTCGCTGGTCGCGCATATCGTGCTGATTCTTGTGATAGTCAATTCGCCAAAGTTTGAGAAATATCTCCCCAAACGCTCGGTGATGCTGGTCCATACCAGCGGCGACCGGCACCTCACCTTCCTGGATGCGTCACCCGACACCCAGAAAGTCTCGCGCCCGCAGACCGACAAAATGTCCGACAAGAACCGCGTGGCGATGTCGCGCCAACCGCAGCTCAATCGTCAGGAACTGAAGAAACTGCTCGACGCATCGCGCGCCGGCCGGCCGGGCCCAGTCGCGCCTCCGGTTGAGCGGCAGAAGACCGCGCCAGAATCAGCCTCATCAGCCCAGAGCCCTGCGCCGCAACAGCAACAACAGCAGCCAGAGCCAACGCCACCTCCGCCGATGGTTGCCAAACTCCAAAACCCTCCAGTCGCCCAGAAACCGGCATTTGGTTCACCGAGCATGTCCGCCGGAAAGACGATTGAGCAGGCCGCCCGCGCGGCAGTTGGGAACCGGGGAACGTACGCCGGAGACAATGGAGATCTCGGCCTCGGGCAGCGCCAGCCCACCGCCCGCGTGGGACCGATGGAGATCACCACGGACACCCAAGGCGTGGACTTTGGCCCCTACCTGGCGCGCGTGTTGCACGATGTCAAGCAGAACTGGTACAACCTGGTTCCCGAATCGGCTATGGCACCTCTGCTGAAAAAGGGCAAAGTGTCGATTGAATTTGCGATCACGAAAACCGGGCAAGTTGCCGGAATGCGTTACGTCAGCGGCTCCGGAGACGTCGCGCTCGACCGCGCCGCCTACGGAGGAATCACCGCATCAAATCCCTTCCAGCCGCTCCCTTCCGAATTCGGCGGTCAGTACCTCGGATTGCGCTTCACCTTCTTCTACAATCCGGATAAAAACGAAGCCGATCTCAGATAAGACCAAAAAAAACAGCCACGGATCTGCACCGATAACCGCGGATCTAAATCAACTAATTAAGTAAGAAGTGGCCGTTCTAACGTTTCGATTAGGACAGCCGCGACGTTTAGTTAGGCCCTCTGTGTACCTCGGTGCCCTCTGTGGTTAAGATTTTTTGCAGTCCGCAACGAATTTATTTCGGCTCAGACATAATTCGTGGATAAGCCATTCGCACCAATGTGCGTTCGGCGAACGGAACATAGAGAAGCGCGGCGGTGGCGGCGAGCGCGGCGCCGAAACCAATACGCTCGAACAGTAAAAACGGTGCAATCGCCCAGAGCTGGTCGAGTGCCAGCAGCGCGATAAACATTTTGCTGAACTTTTCTCCGAGGCGCGGATAGTCGAACCCGGCCGCAGACAGTAGATAGAGCCGCACCGGAATTCCTGCCGCCGCAGTCACCAGCACCACGATCAGCAGGACAGGAGTTCGGGTGCCCAGGTCGGAAATGCGGTCTACGGCCTGAAAGTGAAATAGAGCTTCCAGATAAAACACCAGATACATCACCTGAATCAGGCCGAATAGAGACCGGGTGATGCTGCGATGGGTCGTGGGAAGCTCGCCTTCAGGCTGCGATGGCCTTTCCGGCGAGGCGGCGGATTTCGCCGACTGCGGTGTCTCCCACTGAACCTGCCCGATGAAACGATAGCCGCGCCGGGCGAGAGTTTCGACAAATCGAGGGCTGCTGGCCGAATCGCCCAGCACTTCACGGATCTTGTTCACAGCCGTATTCAGACTGTGGTCAAAATCGACGAAGGTATCGGCGGGCCACAACTTTTCGCGCAACTCCTCGCGAGTAACAACGCTCCCGGCCCGTTCCAGAAGAAAAACGAGAAGGGAAAAAGGCTGGTCCTGAAGCCGAAGCCGGCGGCCCTGCTTGCGAAGCTCCCGCGTCTCTAAGTCAGCCTCAAAGGCCCCGAAACGGGCAATTGCCGAGCTCGTCTTCGGAACAGGCACGGGCGCTGACACGCACGCTAGTTTAGCACCCGTTGAATTCTGTTCGACGAACGTAATAGTTTCGAAGGTGACGCGGGCGAGCGCGCCGGCCACATATTTGCTACACCGCCCAGCAAGTTCATTTCGCTGGCTGGAACTCGGGATCTCCGAACTGCCACAACAGGAAAGACGACTCATCCGCGAATTCCACGTCGCGCTGGGACTTGGTTGATCCCAGCCCGTGGCCGGCGTCGTAATCCACACGCAGCAGCACCGGCTTGCCGCTGTTGGTCGAAGCTTGCAGACGCGCCGCCATTTTCGCCGCCTGCCAGGGCGCAACTCGCGGATCGTTGACGCCGGTAGTCAGCAGCACCGCTGGATATGCTGTGTCGAGCTTCACATGCTGATAGGCATCCATGGCATAGAGGGCCTTGAAACCGTCTGCCTCCTTCACGGTGCCAAATTCCGGGATGTTGGCCGGCCCGCTTTCCATTAACTCAGAACGCATCGAATCGGAGTCGCCCACTCGAATCAACGCTGCCACGAATAGATCAGGCCTCTGCGTCACCGCTCCGCCGATAGTGATCCCGCCAGCGCTGGTGCCTTCTCCCGCCAATTTCGCCGGAGATGTGTACCTGTTTTCGATCAGGTACTGCGCACATGCGATGAAGTCGTCGATCGTGTGCTGCTTGGTCAGCTTGCGTCCAGCGTTGTGCCAATCCTCTCCGTATTCGCCGCCCCCACGCACATGGGCCACGGCATAAAGGCCTCCACGTTCGAGGAGGGCCAGCCACGTCGGGCGGAAGGATGGATCGTAAGTAATGCCGTATGCGCCGTAGCCTTCCAGCCAAGCTGGATTCGAGCCATCCATCTTGATCTCGCGCCTGTGCACAATTGACAGCGGCACCATGCTTCCGTCTGCGCTCTTGGCTTTCACTTCCTCGGAGACGATCTCGGAGAAGTCGACTGGAGAGGGAGGCACGATGTGCGTGTCTTCAACCTTGCCGGATTTTGCATCCAGCGCGTACCAAAGCGGCGGCTTTGTCCATCCGACCAACTCCAGCCACGCGCCTGGTTCAGTTGGATTTGCCACAAGAGACGAAATCGCTCCTTCAAACGGCAACTTCACCGACTCCGCAGTTCCCGGGCCGTATGGCAGGCGGCGCAGCTTGCCGATACCGCCATCGAGGTCCTGAATGTACAAGCCCTCAGCGGCCGCAGCGATTCCGACGATGACCGGTTCTCCCGGAGGGACCGCGAGTGTTGCTTTCGCGAGGTCCGGTTTGGACAGGCTTGTGCGCAGCACTTTGTACCGAGACGCGTCTTTGTGGGAGAGAAGAAAAAGATAGTCGCCGTGAAGGTCAAAGTTCACAATATCTGCAGAATCGTCCGCGACCTTCGTCCATGGAGTCTTTGCTGTTGGCATATCGGCAAATGGTGCAACGTAAAAATCCTTTTCGTTCTTAACGCCATGGATTACGAGACCAACGATCCACTTCGGCGCCGCGGGCGAAAAAGCGACTACCGGAAAATCATCTTCCGTCACCTTCACATTCGGCGTGAAGTCATATCCAAATACCTGCGGGTCTTTGTCCGGGTCGCTGCCCAAGGTGTGCCGGTAAACCCGCAGCTTCTGATATTTCGCGGTCGGCGGATCTTTTGGCCCCAACTTCTGCGTACGTGTGATGAAGAACGATTTGTTGCCCGGCAGCCACGTGGGCTGGCCGAATTGCGCGCGATCAATCACGTCGGGCAGGGCATTGCCGGTCGCCGTTTCGAGAATGTGGAGCACGCTGTCTTCTGATCCGCCGGGAGACATTCCGTAAGCGACTAACTTGCCGTCGAGCGAAGGCTGGAAATAGTCAATCGAGAAGTGTTTGCCGTCGGAGGTGGTGAGCTTTTCCGGATCGACGAGCAAACGCTCACGTGCGCTGACCGTGTCGCGGACGAAAAGTTTGCGATTGTCCGATCCTGGTTCGGCCTTTAAGTAGCAGTAGTGTCCGCCCCAGACTTGCAGGCTGGTGACGACCGCGCCGGCATTGTCGAGGGACTTCACGCGCTCGAGAAGTTTGTCGCGTCCAGGAATCTTCGACAGCGCTTCCCGTGTGTAGCTGTCCTGCTGCTTCATCCATGAGACAACCTCAGGATCGGAGGTATTCTCCAGCCAGCGGTACGGATCGGTGACCTGGGTGCCGAAGTATTGTTCGGTGACCGCACGGACCGGAGTGTTTGGCAACTTGGTCTGAGAAAAGGCAAGGCCAGTGACGGCCATGAAAAGTGCAAGGAAAACAGCCGTGCGGCGCATGTGGACTCCTTAGTAGAAGGATTGCTGGTTATGACTCCCGGCGGTTGAAAACGATATCGCGAATCGAGGGTCGGCGTCCAGTAAGGCTAATCGGGTCTAGGGCAGTTCGTACACGGTCTTCCCGCCAACCACCGTACGCAGGACTTTGGCCGCTAGCATCTTGTCAGGAGGGATTGCCGTCAGGTCGCGGTCAACTACTACGAAGTCTGCCAACATGCCAGGCGCAAGGGTACCTTTCTCTTTCTCGGCAAATTCGGCGAAGGCTGATCCCGTCGTATAGGCCGCGATCGCCTGTTCAATGGTGAGCTTCTGCTCCGGATAGTATTCCTGTTGTCCATCTTCGCTCTTGCGGGTTACGGCGGCGTAAATACCGCGAAAAGGCGCCACCGGTTCTACCGGAAAATCCGTGCCAAAAGCCAGCGTCACGCCGTGATTCACAAATTCAGCCCAGGCATACGAATGCGCCGCTCGCGGTGCTCCCAGACGCGATGTTGCCCAATGCATGTCAGTAAGCAAATGGCTCGGCTGCATTGAGGCAATTACTTTCAGCTCCCGGAAGTGTGCCACCTGTCCGGGATTAGTCACCTGGGCATGCTCCACGCGGAGACGAAAATTCTCACTGCCATCGGGAGCTTTTGCTCCTTTCGCATCGGCGGCCTTTTCGGCTGCGGCGAATGCATTCAGGGCCATTTCGACTGCTTTGTCACCGATTGCATGGAACCCAAGCTGAAATCCGGCAGCCGCGCGTTCTTCAGCCATTTGGTTCAGTTTGGATTGGTCGTACCGCGTCAAACCAGAATTTTTCGGATCATCGGAATACGGTTGCAGCATCGCCGCGGTATGAGAGCCCAATGATCCATCCATGTAGGCCTTCAACATTCCGGTATGCAACAGCGTGTCGCTACGGGGGTGCGCGGCGCGGCGTTGCTTCAACTCTTCGAGAGGCGCGATGAACGGAAGCCATTCGAAGATACGGGCAGTCAGCTTTCCTTCTTTTTCGAGTTGCTCAAAAATCTGAAAATCTTCCCAGTACGCCTCGCCATTTTCGGAATCGGAGTTGTCCTGGACAGAAGTCACTCCCGAGCGCGCGATGTCCTGTAATGCAGCCTCGATGGCCTGCCGGCGCTTCTCAGGAGTAGGCGCTGGGAGGATCGAGGAGACCAAGTCCTGTGCGGTTTCCCGCAAGATCCCATTGGGCGCGCCGCTGAGGTCGCGGCCGATCTCGCCGCCTTCAGGATCCTTGCTGGCAAGGGTGACATGCGCCATCTTCAGCGCCAGCGTGTTCGCAACTGCCACATGACCATCGATGCGTCGCAGATAAACTGGATGATCCGTCGTAACCTCGTCGATGTCCCGGCGCGTGGGCAAATCCTTCTGCCGCCAGAGCGTCTCGTCCCAACCTGAACCAACAATCCATTCCGTTGGATTGGCTGCTGCAGCGCGGCTGCGAATTCGCTCGCGAAATTCTTCCAGAGACCGGCACCCCGTGACATCAACCGTCAGCTTCTTAAATCCCGCGTCGGTCAAGTGCATGTGCGCGTCGTTGAAGCCTGGCATCACAAAATGGCCCTGAAGATCGACGATGGTTGTTGCAGGACCCTTCAGCTTCAGAACATCAGCCTCGGAGCCCACTGCAATGACGCGGTCGCCACGCACGGCCATCGCCTGCGCGCGCTGCACTTCGTGGAAAGAAGAGGCGCCGGTCACGCCCGTGTAGATGTTGGCGTGAGTATAAATAGCATCGGCCCGAGGAGTGGCTGGGTGGGTTTGCGGCATCATGTAGAGAGCCAAGGCGAGAATTAGAACCAAGACTCTTGCAATCATTGCGTGGTCCCTGCCAGAGCCAGAACAATCAGCAGGATTCGATGCAGGCCTATTTCTCTGCCGCTCGTATCAAACCATTCGTGCAGGGTGTGCGCGCCGCCTCCGCTGCCTCCTGCGCCAATGGCGATGGCCTCGCGACCCATTGATATGGGGATGTTAGCGTCGGTCGAAGCCCGCTGAATTCGCGAGCGGTTTCCTAAGTGGGCATCCACGGCGCGCGCTATTTGCAGGATTCTGGCGCCGGGATCCAGTTCGCCCCCCGGCCTGTTGCCAATTGAAACTATTTCCGATGTCAATGCCGAATCGCGCTCTGAATTCTTGCGAGGTCCGCCAGCACGAGCCTCCGCTTCGGCGATTGCCTGTTCGACCGCCCGGCGCAGTTCCATTTCCAAGCGCTGAATCTCCATGCCAGAACTCGAACGCATGTCTACGCGCATGCTGGCAGAATCCGGAATGGAGTTTACTGAAGTGCCCCCACGAATCACGCCGATGTTGAAAGTAGTTTTGGGCGATGAGGAAACGCGCGTCTGCGAAAAAAGATGAATGGCTCGCGCCAGCACCACAATCGGATTCGGCGCGCCGAAATCGCTCCAGGAGTGGCCGCCTGGTCCGCGGACAGCGACTTCGAACCGGCGGCTGCCGAGCGCCTCAGCCACAATCGTGTCGCTGCCAGCGCCATCCAGCACCAGGCTCGCGTGGATGAAGTTCTTCCACTTTGGTTCCGAAAAAATGTGGCGCATCCCCCGCAAATCGCCTTCCCCCTCCTCACCCACGTTGCCAATGAACATGAGCGATGCGGCGTGCGGCAAACCGAAATTCTCAAATGCCGCTGCGAGAGCCAGCAGGGCCGTAACTCCGGCGGCGTTATCTGAAATCCCAGGGCCATAAAGTTTCCCACCTTGCTGGCGGATGTTGAGTGGGGTGTTCGGCGGGAATACGGTATCGACGTGGGCGCTGATTGAGATGCCCCAATCCAACTCACCGCGCCGTAAGCCAAAAACATTCCCGGCGCTATCTTTGTGCACTTCGTTCAGCCCGAGCGCGTGAAACTTTTCCGCAGCCCAGTCTGCTCGTGCCTCTTCCCCAAAGGGCGGAGCCGGGATTCGCGCTAAATCCATCTGCCAGCGGGCGAACTCCGCTTCTTCATCGCGGAACCATTCCATGGCCGAATGCACGGCCGGCAGGGAAGCCATTCGGGCGATTTCGTGCCGCATGACCGAGACTGGCTCGGTGGTAGAAGAACGCGGTGCGGGGCTCATGGGCAAAGCCATATTACAACCAAACAGCGTAGAATAGGCTTAATCTGAGCCTTTCGTAAGCAGGCCCGATCACGGCACCTAGCGCCCTTTCGGTGCATCTAATTTGAAGTAGGCTCGATACACTCAATCTTCCCGGAAAACTATGAAATTGATTCGCATTGCCCTGCTGCCGTTGGCGGCCATCGTTGTTCCTTCCACCCTGGTTCTTTCTATCTTGGTTCTTTCACCCCTCGCCTTCTCGCAGGAGGGGGCGCTGAGTCCCGATCCTCCGAAAGGGATTACGTCGCAGCAAATCATCGAGAAATTCGCCGCCAAGGAAAAGGAATTCAAGCTGGCGCGTGATCTGTACACGTTTCGACAGGACGTGCGAGTGCAGACGCTCGACGGTGACACGGTAACCGGCGAGTATCGCGAAGTATTCGATGTCACCTACGACAACCAGGGAAAGCATTTGGAAAACGTCGTCTTTGCCCCGCAGAATTCTCTGACCGAGATCATCATGATGCCGGAAGACATTCAGAGCCTGCGGCACCTGATGCCCTTCGTGCTTACTTCAGATGAAGTGCCCGAGTATGACGTTCTCTATGTCGGCCAGCAGCAGGAAGATGAGCTGCACTGCTACGTTTTCGACCTCGCGCCCAAGAAAATTGAACCCAAGAGGCTCTATTTCCAGGGGCGGATCTGGGTAGACGATCAGGATTTTCAGATCGTGAAGACGTCGGGTAAGACCGTTCCCGAGACCCACAAGAAGAACAACGAAAACCTATTCCCCCAGTTCACCACGTGGCGTGAGCAGGTGGACGGGAAGTACTGGTTCCCCGCTTACACGCTGGCCGATGACACTCTGCACTTCCGCAAGGGCTCTTACCAGGACGTCCACATCCGCGAAGTAGTGAAGTACGCCGATTACAAGCGATTTGGCTCGAACACGAAAGTTACTTTCGAGGGTGAGGCGCCGAAGACCGACGAGAAACCGAAGAAATAGCCGGGGGCGGACGTGGACGGCCGCCCCTACACCTGAGGGCTCAATAGAACAAATACTTCCGCCACTTATCGTCCGACCGCCCCATCAACCGCATGATGTGACGGCTGGTATGCAGATTGAAAGCATGCGGCTCGCGCAGCAGCTTCATCGTCGCTTCGGCGGGAAGGTGGTTCCCCTTGCGGCGATTGCAGGGATGGCAGCACGCCACCAGGTTCTCCCAGGTAGACGCACCTCCGCGCGAGCGCGGGACGACGTGGTCCAGCGTCAATTCGCTTGAGGGCAGGACTTCTCCGCAATATTGGCAAGTGTTGCGATCGCGCAGCAAAATGTTCTTCCGCGACAACGCCCGTGTCTGGTGGGGAATTCTGCGGTACTCCAGCAGGCGGATGACAGACGGAACGCGCAGAGCAAATCGCGCCGTATGCAGAAAATGCCCGTTTTCCTCTTCCGCCATCGCCACGCCCTTCAGCACCAACACAACCGCGCGGCGCGCAGCGCAGACGTTAATCGGCTCGTAGGAGGCGTTCAGCACCAGCACTGGCGCGTGTAGTGCCTGGGCATCGCTCTCCTGGTGAATGCCGACACCAAACACCGCGGCAGTGACGGTATGCCGCCCGTTATCTACTCCCGAATTGTGCCTATGTACCGACATTTTCTTAGTGCCCGGCTTTACGACGGCTGCGCTGCGGCCTCGTACTCCGCCTCAACGTCTACAGTTGCTCCCGCAGTCTTCAAAGTGCGAGCGACAGTTGCAACCCACACATTCTTAGCGCCTGCTTTTCGCAAGATGCGAGCGCACTCTGAAGCCGTCGTTCCAGTCGTCAGAACATCGTCGACCAGCAGGACATCCCGCCCCTGTACTCTGTTTAGATGCACGACCTGGAACGCTGCGCGAATGTTCTCTGCGCGTTGCGGCCGGGTCAAGCCGATTTGCGACACAGTAGCACGGCGGCGCTCCAACAAACCTGACTCGAACTGCAGGTTTGGCATCGCCAATTTCTTGAGCGCAGCTCGACAAATCAATTCCGCCTGATTGAAACCGCGCTGGCGGCGTTTCGAGCGGTGCAATGGGACCGGCACCACCAGAATCGGGCCTTCACCTATCTGCAGTTTCTGAATGGCTTCCGCCAACATGCCGCCCAATACGCGCGCAGCCGGCAGCACACGCTCGTACTTGAACAGATGAATTAGCTCCCGCAGTTCTCTGTCATAAGGGCCGTATGCGGCGGCTTTGGAAAAAGACGGCCTAGCTTCTTGACAAGCCCGGCACGTTTGATCCGCGAATTCCTGAAGACCGGGCAGCCGCTCTCCGCAAATTTCGCAGGTTTCGCCAGAAATCGGATGCATCGCCAGAAGGCAGCTGACGCACACCGGCAGCCGGGAAATATTTTCTAAAGGGACGCCGCAGAGACGGCAATCCGAGGGGAACAGCGCAGCAAACAGGCCTTGGGCGACCATGGCCGCTCCTGAAACCGCCAAGTTCAGCAGGTCTCGCCCATCAGGAACGGTCGTGCGATTTGTGTCTCCGGTACTGCTGAAGACCGCCCTCCCTCGCCCGGCGCCTGGTCAGGCTCCAGCCGGACGAATTGCATCCAGTATAGCGAGGAGTTCAGGCACAAGCAATTGCTCAAGCAGCAGCTTGCCGCTTCGTCACCGGCCTGTGCTCACGCTTTCGCGCAGGCGCGAAGACCGAAGCATTGGTTCGCCGAAAGCACTTCGCGCAGCGGACAGGCCGAAGTAACAAAAAGGGAAGAACGTACTTCTCGAGTAGGCTGCGGCGCCGGGATCGGTAGGCGTCCGAACCGCCGCAGTCCGGACACTGATACTTACTCCGAAACATTCTGGTACCCCCAAACACCATGCAGGAAGGCACATCAGAGAGGTGGCACTCTGATTATATGCGCGGGTGCAAACAAACGCAGCGCCCGTATTCGAGGGCGGCATCGTACTTGTAAACCGTGCGCCGCTCATGCTAACGTGCGGCGCGGCTAAATTCAGGTTGTCTGGATAGTTAGAGGAGACCATGAGCACTCCGGCAAACACGGCAGAACCCCCAAAGAAGCACCAGCCGTTTGTTCCCGAAACCATGCAGATGAAGGAGTTTACGCTGAGGGCGGTCTTGCTCGGCCTGGTAATGACGGTGGTGCTGGGCGCTGCTAATGCATACCTGGGCTTGCGCGCTGGGATAACCATAGCGGCCACCTACCCGGCCGCAGTGATCGGGATGGCCGTGCTCCGGCTCTGGAAAGGAACGGTTCTCGAAGAAAATATCGCCCGAACCTCAGGAACGATTGGCGAGGGCATCGCTGCGGGCGCAATTTTCACCATACCGGCATTCCTGATTGCGAAAGCGTGGCCCTCATTCCGTCCCGCCGACGCTTACTGGAAGACAACAGCTCTAATCATGGTTGGGAGCGTGCTGGGGGTGCTCTTCATTTCTCTGGTTCGACGCGGCATGGTCGAAGACCCGGAGTTGCCGTTTCCTGAGTCGGTAGCCGCAGGTGAAATTCACAAAGCTGGGCGTCGCGGCGCGCAGGCCGCCAAATATCTGTTCTGGAACATCGGCGTCGGTGGGGTGGTCTACATGCTCGGCCGCTTTGGACTGTTCGCAGCCGATCAGGATATTCACTTCGCTGTCGGCAATCTGGGCCACAGCCAGGTTAGGCTCGGCGCAGCCGGAGATCCACGGATCCTGGCAGCCGGCGGCGCCAGTACGGTTGCAGCTCCAAGCGTCAGCCCCGCTTATCTCGGCGTCGGATACATCATCGGACTCCGGCTTGCCTCAATTCAGTTTGCGGGCGGAGTGCTGGCTTGGGGACTACTGGTGCCTCTCTTCATTTTCTTCATGGGCCCCCATCTCAAACAATATCTGCCAGCCGACACGCCTAATGATTGGGCCGGAACAGCAATCGCCGTCTGGAGATTCGTCGTGCGCCCGATTGCCGTCGGCGGAATGCTGGTAGGCGCGGCTTACACCCTGCTCAGAATGCGAAACAGTCTCACCATTGGTTTAGGCAGGGCATTTGCCGATCTCCGCCAGAACGCGACCGATCAGGCGAAGCTAGCTCGTACCGAACGGTATATGAGCTCGAAGGTAGTGTTCAGCCTGATTGCGCTGATGTTCATCCTGATGTGCTTCCTTTACATCCATATCTCCGGACTTAAATTGCCGGCGATTTTGGCCGCCGTGGTGATGTTGGTTGTTGGTTTCTTTTTCGCCACGGTTTCCGGCAGTCTCTGCGGATTCATTGGCTCCTCCAATAATCCCGTTTCCGGATTGACTCTCTCCACTCTTCTGATTGCCGCCCTACTTATGGTGTTTCTCGGGGTCTCTGGCACTTCGGGAGTCGCGACGGTCTTGGGAGTCGCTGCCGTCGTTTGCGTTTCATCCTCAGTGGCGGGAGAGCTATTGCAAGACTTCAAAGTTGGATACATTCTCGGCGGTACACCCGCCAAGATTCAGCTAGCTGAATTGATCGCGGTCGTCGTGGCCAGTCTGGTTATGTATTTCCCCCTGATGCTTCTGCATGAAGCCAACATCAGGGCAGGTGGCATCGGATTCGGGGACCGTCAGCTCTCTGCGCCGCAGGCGGGACTGATGGCCACCCTTGCTCAAGGCATCGTCGGCGGAGACATGCCGTGGCCGTTGGTCGTCGTGGGAATCTTTTTCGGAATCTCGATGATCATGATGCAAGTGCGGAGCCCGATGCTCGTTGCTGTTGGAATGTATCTGCCTTTTGAGACAACATTCGCCATCTTCGTCGGCGGACTATTCCGTTCTGCGGGCGATTGGATGGCCAAGCGGCGCGGCTTCAACTCGGCCCAAAGCGCGCGGGTGGAAAACGCCGGGGTCCTGACCGCATCTGGGCTCATCGCTGGCGAAGCTGTGCTTGGGCTGGTTTGGGCCGGACTTCAGTTTGCGCCCAAATGGGCAAGACCACAGATTTTCGCAGACCCCTCCTACATGGTCGGGGGGATGATCATCATGGCCCTTCTCGCGGCATTGGTGATCGGCTTACCGCTGACTGCGGCTGGCGACCCGAACGAGCCCGCACCGCCGACTGCAATGATGTGAAACTCTACAACCGTTACAAGCTTTTGACCCCCAAAGGACACGAAGGTTCACCAAAAGAACTCTTCTGGCTTCAGTTTTTCTTCGTGTAACTTCGTGTCCTTAGTGGTTCATGCCTTATGTCATTAGCGGAGAAGATTGGCGGCGTACAGCATCGCATCGCAACCGCCGCGCTTCGGTGCGGACGCAAAGCCGAGGCGATCACCCTGATGGCGGTAACCAAGACGGTCTCGCCAGAGCGTATCCGCGAAGCGTACGACGCAGGACTGAGGGTCTACGGCGAAAACCGGATCCAGGAATTTGCTGGGAAGGTTGAAGTTCTACACGGTCTCTCCGACGCAGAATGGCACATGATCGGCCACCTTCAAACCAATAAAGCCGTGAGAGCTGTGGAATTATTCCGGCATGTAGATTCTGTGGACTCTGCCCGGCTCGCGCGCAAGCTGAACGATGCGGCATCCGAAACCCGCAAGCGGGTTTCAGTGCTGATCGAAATCAACATCGGAGGGGAGCAAGCGAAGAGCGGTGTAGCGCCGGATTCCGCGGAACTGGAACAGATTCTAAACTCCGCGCCGGAATTGACCTCACTTGAATTCCAAGGACTAATGACGGTGCCTCCGTACAACGAGGATCCGGAACAATCACGTCCTTATTTCCTGAAAATGCGGGACCTGTTCGGTGAGATCGCCAGCCGCAATCTGTCCGCGGTGCACATGGAAGTGCTATCCATGGGCATGTCGCACGACTTTGAAGTTGCAATTGAGGAAGGATCAACTTGCGTTCGCATCGGAACAGCTATTTTTGGCGAAAGGCCGGTTCGAGCGTAGCACTTGCGAAAGGCGCATCTGTATAAACCCTAGTACGCCCAATACGGCCCGGTCCCGCCCGAAGTAGTTTTTCCTTCGATCGCTGTGTAAACCTTCCTGCCGAAGAAGAAGGGCAACCCCCAATCGAAAGCGCTGGGATTGGGTCCGCCAAGCGTCGGAAATGCAGTATCGCCGCTATTTGAAAACAGTGAATTGGCGTTGGCGATGGTAAAGTTCACGGTATTGCTGGCTTGATTCTCGCCGACATTCGTGCCTGACAAGTTCACCGGGGATGATGGGCAGTAAAATCCACTCGCGTTAGAACATGTCGCAATTCCCGTTGTGGCCGTGTCGAGGAAGAAGTAGGCATTTGACCCGCTATCGATGAACGCAGTGTAGTTCTTCGATTTGTATGTTGTGGTAAAGTTCCCGAAATTATTCAGCGTGAACACCTGGGCGCCGCTCAGCGCGTTGTCGCTCTGAGTGTCGATCCCAAAAATCAGGGAACCACTCACGGTGGGAGCACTTGCGCCGACCGCAGGAAGGTCGATGATTACGCCATTATTGTCGGCAAACGTTGCCACCGGGTTCTGCACCTGGTTCGCGCCGCTTTGCGCGATGATGCTGCACGAAGATCCAGCGCATCCGTAGTAGAAGCCGGGATTATTCGACCCGGCGCACGCTGAGCCGCAGTCCTCGACAAAGGGTCCTATGCCCAAAATCCCATTCGCGCCTAATTGCTGAAGGGTCTCTTCCGGAGATCCGTGGCTGGTGCAGCTCGAAGGAATGGTCGCGAATGAAGGATCAATTACCTGGATAGGAATGGAGGCGGCCTGCTCGCCGGCGATCTTCACGTCGGCTGTCTTGACCGGGCCCCACGTAATGCCATCGGCAAATTGCGCGCATTCGCTAACGGAATTACCGGTGCTGTCTTTCTGCTGGCTCAATGAGACAGTTAACGTGGAAGCGAGAACTCGCAATCCGAACGAACCTGTATCTACCAGCACACCGCCAATGTTTTGACAGTTCGACGTGCCCGGCGCGCAGACGGTTACGTTTGTAAATAATCCGTTGGCATAAATTCCGGCGGGTCCGGAGTTGACGATCACCGCTTGGGAATTATTCGCGGACAACGAACTGCTTGAACTCGCCCCGGATCCTCCTCCGCAGGCGAAGATCGAAGCGGCGAATCCGATCACGATCAGAGCACGGAGAATCCGGAATCTATCGCACTTCATCGGCGTGGACTCCGCTTGGCACTTTGCTCTGCAGGTAGGCTCTTCCGGTGATGAACCGCATGTGACCGCCAGAATCAAAGACCAAATCGCCACTCTCGATGTGCAATCCGCGGCCACGGCGGTTTGATGGCACTGTTGCCGCCTGAATGCAGTTCTCGAAGTGCTGGCCGAGCAGTTGTCGCAGATCGGGAGCAAACGGGCCCTGCCAAGTGACGGCAAATACCGTTCCCGCCGGCGAAATGAATTCCTTGATAGTCGTTCCGGTGGACGTCTGCATGTCGTGTACCGAATAGAGCTGGCTGGGAAGAATCCGGACACTGGCCTTCATTTGGACCTGATCCGACTGGATCGACGCGGCGTCTTCTCCCAAGGTCGCGAATGCCGGAATTGCAAGAAGAGGAAGGATAAAGCCGAGGCCGGCGAAAATGAAGAATTTGGACGTTCGAAACTTCCACATCGGAGCGAACTGCCGAAAGTTGGATTTCTATTCCGGTTTTCCGGTTGCTTTCAGAAGGCGGCTACTCAGGAGAGCGGGGGGGAATTATCTTTGATTACAACGAGTTTCCAGGTTTGTCACTCCCGCGTTTGGGTATTTCACCGCTGCAGGAAAGAACTTGGGAACATCGGCATAGGTGCCCCAATCTTGCGGCGCCGGCCCGAGACACCACAGATTTCCTGGAGTGTCCAGCGATATGCCAATCAGCCAATACTTGCTCGCGGTGTTGAGTGGAACGCTGCTGGCTACGCGCGCGGTGACCGCGCCTCCACCGGGCATATTCTCTACGCGTACGTGCAAGCCTGGCGTGAGTGGTCTGGGAAAACGCAGCCCGCAACCCTGAGGATTTACGACTATGGTATGGCAGTTCTCGGTGAATGAACTCGATGGATCGAGGCTGCTAACGCGCACAGGAATCTGCGCCCGCACCCGCGTACCGCGCCGCCGCTGACATCCTGTATCCATGCAGTTTCTCTGAACAGAGAATTCTATGGCTGTTGGCCTGCAAAAGATGGGGCTTTCCTGCTGAAAGCAAACCAAAGTAATCAGGGGGGCCGGGTCAGTAGAAGGATAGCGTTCCAAACTGCCTGGCGCGCTGCACTGTCCACGAGAAGAAGATCACGGCCGTGGGCAGCAGGAGCCCGGCGTACAGGCACAGGATTGCAATTTCATGCGCGAGGGCAGGTGAATATTGAGCCTGTAGGAGCGCCAGGCGCATCCCCGTCAAAGAATGCGTGAAAGGCAGAAGGGCCGAGACTAGTTGCGCAGGCCGAGGCAATGCGGTCACCGGAAACATGGCTCCTGCCATCAGCCATACGCTTGAACCCAACAACCACAGTACCGCCGAACCCTTGTGGATTGCGATCTGCAACCCAGCCGCGAACAGGCCGATGGCGGCGCAGACTAGAATCGAAAAAATGAACACTAACGCGCTGCCCAGGATGTTGACATGCGTGACCGGAGAGAAAAGAAATATTCCCGCGCCCACGTACAGCACGAGCTGCATAATGCCGCCGGCGAATGCGGTGATCGTGCTCAGCGAGATCAGCACGGCCGGTGACGTAGAAGTGGTCATCAATACTTCGAGTGTCCCGGCTTGCTGCGACTCCTGGATCGTCCTCAGAAAACTGTGCGTGCCCGCGATTAAGAATGTGTAGAATCCCGTACCCACGACCAGGAACAAGAAATATGGCATCCCCTCTGGACGAAATTGCGGGCCCACCGCGCGCGACAGGTAATAGAACGTTGCCAGTTGCGCTGCCGGCGCGACAATTCCGAACACGAATCCGTTACGGTATCGCACCGCAGAGAGAATGTCTTTTTTGAGGACCGCTTTAGCCTTTCCGACGATCACGCAGGCACTCCTTCCGGCCACGGCCCCTGGCGCTGCTCGCCGGTGATGTCCAGGTAGAATTCGCGTAACTGCTCAGTACTGCGATTGGAAGCACGTTGCACCGCCAGCACTTGGCCCTGCTGCAGCACTGCAATCCGATCGCAAACCTGCGCCGCTTCTTCAAAATTGTGTGTCGCGAGCAGAATTGTCATGCCGATGTTTGCCAACTCGACAACCAGCTTCCACAGGCGGCTGGCGGCCGCAGCATCCAGACTGCGGGTGGGCTCATCCAGTAACAGAACCGACGGCCGCTTGATGAGCGCACGCGCGATTCCCAGACGCTGATACTTTCCTGACGACAGCTTCATGACCTGCTTGTCGGCGGCGTCTTGAAGAGCAACACTCGCGAGAACAGATTCGACCCGAGCGCGGACTTCGCGCTTGGGGACATCCTCAAGCGTAGCAAAGAATTCCAGGTTCTCGCGTGCCGTGAGACGGGGAAAAAACGAACGCTCTGATGCCAGCACAAATCCCCCCTGGCGACGTACGGCTTGCGCCATTGCGCGTGTGTCTGCCCCGCCAACCAGCACACGCCCAGCGTCCGGCAGCAATACCGTCGAGATCAGCTTCAAAGTAGTGCTTTTCCCGCTGCCATTCGGGCCCAGGAGCCCGAACACTTCTCCAGCTGCCACCTCGAGCGAGATGCCTCGGAGCGCACGCGTTTCCGCCTCCGCATGCCTCCATGAGAAGAATCCTTTGCGAAAATTCTTATGAACGGACTTGAGGACTATCCTGCTCATTGTTTTCGGCGCGGTTCACTGACTGATACTTCTGAAATCTCCGTCGCTGTTAGAAGATTCTATGAACAGGAGAGTAATTTGCCGACCGAGAACTTGCAGGCGGACATAGTTAGTTCACATTGCGCGGATGTGCAAGCTTGCACTCTGCCTGAAATACCCCCATTGGAGGATTCGCAGCGGTTCAGCACAGAGTTTGATCTGTTGCTTGCGTGCTGCTCGAAAAACCCGTCCAACTTCGACTCGCTCCTCGCAATGCAACCAAATTGGGACCATGTCTTCCAACTAGCCGAACATCACCGTCTCCTGCCTGTGCTGTTCTCATCTCTACGTGACCGGCACGATGTGCCCGGAAGTATTCAGTCTGCAATTCGTGCGCGATTTCAGAACCACATCCATCGAATGCTGCGGTTTTCGGCGGAACTAGGGCGCATCGCGCAGCATTTTGTCGCGTCTGGAATACGGATGCTCGCACACAAAGGTCCGGCGTTGGCACAGTTACTGTACGGCGATCCGGCGATGCGTCAATTTGGAGACCTCGATTTATTGGTTGTAGACGAAGATGTTCCCCGAGCGCGACCCGTGCTACTGCAACTGGGTTATGAGCGGCGGCTCCAACTGACGGAACGACAGGAGAAAGCTTACATTCAAACCGGATACGAATACGTGTTTGGTCTGGGCACTGAACGGAACCTGCTGGAACTGCAGTGGCGCATCGTGCCCCGCTTTTACTCGATTGACTTCGATATGCGTGCCTTGCTCGAGCGCGCGATTGAACTGCAATTCGAAGGCTTTGCTGTCCGCACGCTTGGAGCCGAGGATTTGCTGCTGGTTCTGTGTGTTCACGCGGCCAAGCACGAGTGGGCGCAGTTAGGCATGATCCGTGATATCGCCACGCTTGCTAAGTCTTCCCTGAACTGGCGTTGGATTCAGGCGGAAGCGCAACGCCTCGGAATCCTGAGAATCGTAAGCATTTCGTTGTGGCTGGCGCATGATCTGTTCCAATGCAATATTCCCGATGAGTTCAGGATTGCGAAGGTCGCGCCTGTAGGCCAGTTTGCGCGCGCTATTCAGTCTCAGCTGGACACCGGTATGGAGCCGAATCCAGAGTCGCTGCGCTATTTTCTGACCATGATGCGCCTGCGCGAGCGATGGCGCGATCGTGCGCGCTTCGCCTGGCGTCTTGCCACAACTCCGAGCGTTGGCGATTGGCAATCGGTAAGGCTCCCTGATACTCTCTCGCTTCTCTACCGAGGCGTACGAATGGCCCGCTTGCTCCGCAGATTTTCTGGTTTTTTTACAAATTGACCGGGTAAGTGATTACCGGCGGATTCATCCAACGCCAATTGCATGACCTCAGCCAGATGCAGGGCATGCCTTCCGGTGCACTGCTGAATTTGTTCCCGGCAGCTGAAACCATCAGCGATGACGAGCCAGTCTGAAGGCGCATTGCGTACGGCTGGGAGCAGCTCAAGCTCTCCGATCGCGACTGAAACGTCGTACTTCTCTTTCTCGAATCCGAACGCCCCGGCCATTCCGCAGCATCCCGGCGCAGGCGCGTGAAAGTCGATGCCCATGCGTTGCAGGACGGCTCCCTCATCTGCCATCTTCATGATCGACTTCTGGTGACAATGGCCGTGAACTATCGCCTTCCGGTCTAGGGGAGGCGGCCGGAAATTCGCCGCCTTCTTTTCTAGAAATTCGCTCAGAAGAAAAACCTGCTGGGAGAGTTTTTTTGCCTGCCGGTCCTCTGGAAACAGATTGAGCAGTTCATCGCGAAAGACCGACGCGCAACTAGGCTCAAGCACAACTACGGAGATACCATCCGCAATCTCCCGATCCAGTTGCTGAAGAGTCCGGCCGAGCAAACCTTTGGCGCGATCGAGCATGCCAAAGTCATAAAGAGGGCGGCCACAGCAGACGTTCCCTTGCGGAATGGTCACACGGTACCCGGCTGCCTCAAGCACTTCCACAGCTGCGATGGCCGTCTCCGGATGAAAATAGTTATTGAACGTATCCGGCCAGAGGACAACCATCGGCGCATCAGGATTTCGCGGTCTGTGCCGCTTGAACCATGAAATGAAATTCTCCGCCGCGAACGCTGGGATTTTGCGCTTAGGCGAGATTCCCGCCAACGATTTCGCGGCGTCGCGTAGAAGCGGAGTTTGCGTAAACAAATTTGCCAGCCCCGGAAATTTAGAAGCCAGCAGCGCCCATCGATCAATATTGCCAAATCCATAGTGGTTCAAGGGATGCAAGCGCCCTGCATAATGATGCGATAAGAACTCTGCTTTGTAGGTGGCTACATCAACTCCGACCGGGCAATCGCTCTTGCATCCTTTGCAGGCCAGGCAAAGATCAAGCGCGGGCTTCACGTGCGGGTCGTGCCATTGATTGCCAATTACATCGCCCTTGGTCATTTCCCAAAGCAAGTGAGCGCGCCCGCGGGTTGAGTGCTCTTCCTCGCGGGTCACACGAAAGCTGGGGCACATCACCCCACCTTCATATTGGCGGCACTTCCCAACGCCAACGCAGCGTTGTGTGGCCAGCGCCAGGCTTCCGTGATCGTCCGGAAATTTGAAATGCGTTTCTGGCTGCCAGGGTTTGTACTCTGCTCCCAGCCGCAAATCCTCATGCATCTTGTTGGGGCGGACCAGCTTGCCCGGGTTCATCTTCCAGTCCGGGTCCCATACAGACTTGAAGCGCTGAAAAGCCTCCACCAGCTCTGGACCAAACATTTTTGGAAGCAGTTCTGCGCGTGCCTGGCCATCGCCATGCTCCCCTGATAGTGATCCGCCATGGAAGACGACCAGATCGGCTGCTTCTTGCATGAACCTACGGAATTTTGCGATACCCTCAACCGACTCGAGAGCAAAGCTGATGCGATTGTGGGCGCAGCCGTCCCCGAAATGGCCATACACGACACAGCCATAGCGGTATGCGTCGGTCATTTTCCGCAGGTCGCGGAGATATGCGCCGAGCTTCTCAGGAGCGACCGCGGCATCTTCCCAGCCTTCCCATGTCGGCGGCTCGCCGGGGACGTTAGAAACCGCGCCCAGGGCCGATTCCCGGACCTCCCAAGCTTCTCTTGCCTGCTGCTTGTCGCTGAGCAGGCGAAAACTCGGAGGATATGCGCTCCGGGCGAGCGCTTCCATCAGGCCGCGCGCCTGCGATTCAGCTTCACGCGCTGTCTGGGCTCCGAATTCCGTGAGAAGCCATCCGCCTCCTTCAGGAAGTAGAGCGAGTCCTTCGGAGTTGATTCCTTTGCGGCGGGTGTATTCAATCAGCCGGTCGTCCATTCCTTCTAGGCCGATCGGACGGTGCGTCATAACCGCGGGCACAAGGTCGGCGCATTCGTACACATCGCGGCAACCAATCAGAAGCAGCACCCGCTCGGGCGGACTCTCGACCAGCCGGCAAGTAGCTTCAAGAACGGTGACGCATGTCCCTTCAGAGCCGACTAGCGCACGCGCGACATGGAAGCCGTTTTCCGGAAGCAGGTAGTTCAGGTTGTATCCGGAGACGCGGCGCGGAATGTTCGGGTAGCGTTGCCGCACCAGGTCCGCGTACTGGTCACGAATTGCCTTAAGGCCGGCGTAAATCTCACCTCGTCGGCCACTCTGGCGGATGATGGCTTCGAGTTCAGCATCACTGGTCTGCGCGACAGACATGCGAACGCCGTCGTAGGTGAGGATCTCCAGTTCCTCGATGTTCTCGTCAGTCTTTCCCGCCATGATGGAATGCACGCCGCAGGAATTATTTCCAATCATGCCGCCGAGTGTGCACCGGCTATGGCTGGCGGGATCGGGACCGAAGGTCAGGGTGTGCTTCTCAGCCGCGCTGCGCAGATGGTCGAGAATTACCCCGGGCTGCACCCGTGCAATTCGGCGATCAGGATCGAACTCGATGATCTCCGCCATGTACTTCGAGAAATCAAGCACGACGGCGACGTTGCAACATTGCCCTGCAAGAGAAGTGCCTCCGCCACGGCAGAGGACCGGCGCGCCATGCTCGCGGCAGACTGAGATCGTGGCAATTACATCGTCCGCATTTCGAGGGAGCACGACCCCGATCGGCACCTGGCGATAATTCGATCCGTCGGTCGCGTAGAGCGCGCGGCTGCCGTTATCGAAGCGAACGTCGCCGCTAACATGGCGGCGAATGGCAGATTCGAGAACGGCTGAATCCATGGATCGAGTGCTGCAGAATGTTGCGGCATGAGAGCAAGCCGCAGAACTAAAGATAGCACCCAGAATTCAGCCCTGGGGCGGGCGCGGACGCCCGTCACTACATGGTTTGTGTAGCCCCGGACGTGCACGTCCGGGGTGGCTACACAGATTTTTTGTACCCCGAGCACTGCAACTACGGACTGAATTTATTCTCTATCCGGCGAAGCGCGAGGAATAATCCGTAAGGCTCAGGACCAACAGCAGAATGAGCCAGAAGACTGCCGCCAGGAGGATGGCTTTGGTCATCTTCTCGCTAGTGTATTTCACGTTCATGAAGATGAGCACGACCAGCGAAGCCTTGCAGGTCGCGATGACGAGCGCAACGACCGTGTTGAAAGGACCGAGGTCAACGGTCGCGATCCATGCCGTCAAGAAGGTCGCAACCGTCAGAGTCAGCCAGATCAGCCAATAAAGCTTGCTGGAAGCAACGTGTTGAGAATGTTCAGCCATGTCTTTATCTTTGCTCAAGCTCCCGGTCGCCGGTCGATCAGATACAGCAAAGGGAACAAGTAAATCCAGACAATATCAACGAAGTGCCAGTAGAGCCCCGCAATTTCAAGCGGAGTGTGGTATTCGGGCGTGAATCTTCCCTTCCATGCCATCCAGGTGATCACACTGAAAATGCCTACCCCGACAATCATGTGAATAGCGTGCATGCCGGTCAGGGCAAAATAAAGCGAGAAGAAAACTTGCGAGTGCCGCTGAATTTCCGCTTGCCTGGCCCGAAGCTTAACCGGATCATTCTGGACTTGGTCCAATCCAAGTAATTGTTGATTCCCGGGAAACGTACGCAGGTCCCCTTTCTTCCCGCTGAGGGCGTTAAAATCCATGCCGGGGATGTGATGCTCTTCGTACTTATCTGTCCACTCGATTCCCTTCACTCCGAGGAAAACCAGGCCGAAAAATATCGTTGCCAGCAGAAGTTGCACTTGCAACTTGCGCTTGCCTAGCTGGGCGGCGCGAACAGACATGGCCACAGTCAAGCTGCTGCAGATCAGCACTACGGTGTTGAGCGTACCGATTTTTAAATCGAGACTCTTGCTCGACGCGGCGAACCCTGAAAAATACGCCCTGCGATAAATCAAATAGGCGCACAACATGCCGCCGAAGAACATGATTTCCGTGCCCAGGAACCACCACATGCCCAGCGAAGCCGCATTGCGCTGCTGCAGTTCGTCGGCGAAATGGTGCCGCAGTTCCGGACGCGCTTCATGCTCGGCGTGTTCCGCCACCAGAGGACTATCGCTCAAGCGTCACCTCTTCCGGCAGCGGCATTTTCTCGTATTCATAGGCTTCCCAGGTCACTTCCGGAGTTTCATCGAAGTTGAAGGTTGGCGGTGGCGAGGGTGTTCTCCACTCCAGTCCTGTCGCCTGCCACGGATTGTCTTCCGCCGGCTTGCCATAACGCAGCGACCACAGCAGGTAGACCATTGGCAATAGATATCCAACTGCAAGAAAACTCGCTCCCGCAGTCGAGAGCACATTCAGTCCTTGCCATTCCGGCATATGTGAGTAATCCCAGTACCGGCGCGGCATTCCCAGATAGCCGAGAACAAATTGCGGAAAGAACGTCAGGTTAAACCCGAGAAAGACGATTAGCGCGGAAAAACGTCCCCAGCCTTCCGGATACATGCGGCCGGAAATCTTCGGCCACCAGAAATGCATTCCGCCCAAATATCCCATGACAGCGCCGCCGACCATCACATAATGGAAGTGCGCGATCACGAAGTAAGTATCGTGAACATGTACATCAACTCCCAGGGTTGCAAGAAATAGCCCGGTAAGTCCGCCGATTGTGAACAGCCCAATAAAGCCAAACGCGTACAACATCGGGGTGGAGAACGAAACTGACCCTTTGTACATGGTCGCAGTCCAGTTGAATACCTTCACGGCGGAAGGCACGGCCACCAGAAAGCTGAGAAACGAGAACACCATGGCTGAATAAAGGGAGATGCCTGCCACAAACATGTGGTGGGCCCAGACCAGGAATCCGATGGCGGCAATGGCAATGCTCGACATTGCCACAAAGTTGTAGCCAAACACCCGCTTACGCGAGAAGCAAGGGACGATTTCGCTGATTACTGCCATCGAGGGCAAAATCATGATGTAAACCGCAGGATGCGAATAGAACCAGAACAAGTGCTGAAATAAGACGGGATCGCCGCCGCGGTTTGGATCAAAAATCCCGAGATTCAACGTGCGTTCGAGCACCACAAGCACCAGGGTGATGGCGATTACCGGAGTGCCGAGCAGCATGATGATGCTGGTCGCATAATGCGACCACACGAACAAAGGCAGCCGCGACCAGGTCATCCCGGGCGCGCGCATGCGGTGGACGGTGACCACAAAATTCAACCCGGTAAGAATGGATGAAAATCCGGAGACAAAAATCGCCAGCCCAGCTTCAACCACTCGAGTGTTGCTGAAGGCGGTGGAGAACGGCGTATAGAAGGTCCAGCCCGTATCCACGCCACCGGTCACCAGACAGTGAATGTACAGGGCCCCGGCCACAATGTAGATGTACCAGCTCAGCAAGTTAATGCGCGGGAAAGCCAGGTCCTTGGCGCCGATCATCATCGGAATCAGAAAATTGCCCAGCACGGCAGGGATCGACGGGATCAGGAAGAAAAAGACCATTACCTGGCCGTGCATGGTGAAGGCCTTGTTGTACATGTCGGCTGTTAACAGGTCGCCCGCTGGCGTCAACAATTCCAGCCGGATGAGCAGCGCGTAAAATCCGCCAATAAAGAAGAAGGCAGTAATCGATAGCAGGTAGAGCAACGCGATCCGCTTGTGATCCGTCGTGAACAGCCACGAACGAATGCCATACTCTGCATTCAGGTAATTCTTCCGTTCAGCGCTTACTGCTAGGGTGGCCATTGCTGTTCCTTTACTTCGTTTCCTGCGTCTGGTTTCCAACAGGCGTCATCGCCGGTGTGCCCGCCGTCCCGGCAGGCGCCTGGCTCAATGACTTAACGTAAGCAACCAAGGCGGCCAGCTGCTCTTCGCTGACTTGCCCTTGAAATACGGGCATGACCGGCTTGAATCCCGAAACAACTTTTGCTGCCGGGTTCAAGATCGATTCGCGCACATAATTCTCGTCAGCGACTACGTTTCGTCCGTCTTCAAGCTGCACCGGCTTTCCGAAAACGCCAGTTAAATTCGGGCCGCGTCCCTGCACGTCAAATCTATGACAGGTCGCGCATCCCAGTTGCTGGAACAAAGTCTGCCCAGTCTGTGCCAGTGATCCGGTCACCGCCCCGCCGGACATCCATGCCTGATAGTCAGATGGTTCCATTGCGACAACCTCTCCGATCATTCCCGAATGCATGGTGCCGCAATACTGAGCGCAGAAAAGGTGATAAGTTCCAGGCCGCGTGGCGCGGAACCACATGGTGGTGTAGCGCCCCGGCAGAACGTCCTGCTTCACGCGGAACGCTGGAACGTAAAAACTGTGGATCACGTCCTGCGAAGTCATAATCAGTTTTACATTGCGGCCGACGGGCACGTGCAGCTCGTTGATCTCGCGCTGCCCTTCCGTGTGCTCTAGCTTCCACATCCATTGTTTCGCGACCAGGTAAACTTCGGCTGCGTCCTGAGGCGGCGTCCTCATGTTGAAGAAAAGTATTGCTCCCCAGGCAAACATCACAATAAAAATGCCCAGCGGAATGACTGACCAGCCGATTTCAAGAATCAGCGAACCTTCGATCGGGGTAGCCTCGCGCCCGTGGCGGCGGCGATACTTCATGGCGAAAAGCGCAATCACAGCAAAAATCGCCGCCGTCGTGACCGCGCACACGACCACCAGGAAGATGAACAATAAATCTTCATGGAAGGCGTGCGACGAGGCTTCGACCGGCCAAAGTGGAAAGTTATCGAACATATTCGTGAGAGCTGCCTTGCCTCCTCAGTTGGTAATCGGGCCCGCGCCGGAACAACACTATTAAGACTGTTCCGATGGAAAGAATCGTGAGACCGCCGGCGAGCTGAATAATTCGGCTAATGATCGCGCCGTACTTACCCGTCGCGGGATCGTAGTGATAGCAGTACAAGAGCACCTGATCGGCCAACGTTCCAATCTTATTTTGAGAAGCCTGAATCAGGCCAAGGCGCACATCCCTCGGCGGAAAATCCACTCCGTAGTAGTACTGCGAAACCTTCCCTTCGGGAGTCAGAATCATGATGGCGGTCGAGTGCGCGAATTGTCCGATCTTCGAATCGTACTGATACTGAAATCCCACACTCCGGGTGAGTGCATCAATCGATTCTTGCGACCCCGTCAGGAAGTGCCATCCGTCAGCCGCGCTCGGTCGCCTATAGTGCTTGAGGACGTCTGCTTTTTTTGCCGTCGCGATCTCAGGCGTATCTCTCGGGTCAAAGCTAACTGTGACAATATCGAACTCGTTTCCTACGCTGAACCTTAGGGCCTTGAGCGCTCCCTCAAGTCCGGCAAGAACCTCGTTACAGAGCATCGGGCAACGGTAATAAACCAGGTTGAGGATCAAGGGCTTCTTGCCGAAGTAATCGCCGAGGCGAACGGCTTTGCCGGTTTCGTCGCGAAAAACAAGATCCAAAGGGACTTGCTCGTTCAATCGCTGCTCGATCGCGACATTCGTCAACCCCGGTGGCCGCACGTTCGACGGCGGAGACATAATTCCGCCATTCACGCCCTGGGCCAGTCCTGTGGGGATAAGCGCAAAGGTCAGCAGCAGGGCAGCGAGCGCACGGGCGTGGACGGTATCACAAAGACCTCGATGGAAACATGAATTTTTGAAGTTACTTCTCACTGCTGTTTTCCTTTTGTCGGCTTATTGCCTGCTGGCACCTTCTGCCCCGCGCTGGTATCAGATTTAGCCGCCGCTTCCTTCGCCATATTCACTGTAGAAGGTGGTGCCGTTCCCGCCTGCGGCGTCGGGGGCAAACCGCGCTGCGCGATCAGTTCCATTGCGCGAGTAATCGGAATGTGCGCAACTCCCGCGCTCTGGTCCACCCAGCCGGAACTGTTCAACCTTTCTTCTTCGGAGTACCGAAAATCGTTCAGCTCAGTGCGTTCGTTGTCCTCCAGGCGCGGTTCTGGAAATTGTTGCTGGATCTTCTCGTGGGTCTTGGCCAGATCAGTCTCCCTCGTGTCCTGCTCCACTTGCACCATCGGACTCATCGGCTTCTGGTTCTTCCGGTCATACGCATCGAGGAAGTGGAATATTCCCCAGATGACGTAGTAAACCAGCACCCCGATTACAACCACAGAGATGATGAAGGCGAAGATCGGCTTTGAACCCAGGTCCTGGCGCACCTCAGGTTATAGAAGAACAACGCGAACCAGAAGCCTCCGATGGCCGCAGGCACAACCAAGTCGAGCAGGTGGATCCAACTAAGCGACGACAAGGTTTGGTTGAAATTCGGCTCGATGTACCAGAACAGATCCACAAAGCGCATGAAGAGCAGCCAAGTCGCCAGCCAGACCAGAGTCTTGGGGTCGCGCTTAAACGAGCGCGACAGCAACAGCAAGAACGGCACCGCGAAATGAAAGACCACTAGCGCTAACGCGACCACCTGCCATCCCGAGTACAGGCGGCGAGTGAAGAACGTGATCTCGGAAGGCAGATTGCCCGCCCAGATAATCAGCAGCTGCGAGAAGCTGAAATAAGCCCACAGCATCACGAACGTCAGCATGAGCTTGCCGTGATCGTGAACTTCCTTTGGCTTGAGCAGCGATGCTGTCGGCTCGTAGCGCACCAGAATTCTCTCCACCACGACCATCACACACATCGCGGAGAGACACTCTCCGGCGATGAAGATGAATCCGTAGATAGTCGAAATCCACGGCGGGGAAAGCGACATCACCCAATCAATCACCGCGAAAGAAATTGTGAATGCGTACAGGATCAGGCCCGGCGCAGCAATTTTGCGAAAGCGCGGGCTCAAGTTCTGCACCGGAGGATTGTCCTGCTCGGCTGACCAGCGGCTCAGAATGAATGCAATGCCCAGCCAGATCGAGAAATAGATAACTGCGCGGCCAATGTAACCGCTGCGGGTCAGGTAGGACTGACTCAGTTCAACCAGGTGCTTATTCCTGGGATCGGGATTGAGCCACGTGCCATACAGATGAGGCATTCCCGCGGCGGCGATCGGAAGAAACAGCACTGCCATGAGCGGGAGAGTTTTCATCGCAGCTTCAAGCTGACGGCGAATCACCATCCCCCACTTGCCGCCCGTGAGGTGTTGGATCATGAGGAACGCCATGCTGCCCAGCGTGACGCCGAGCCACAGCATGAATCCCAGCAGATACGAATGAAAGAACTGTTCCCGCGTTGGTTTCAGAAAAGCCGCGAGCAGGGACAAGAATCCAAACAAAAATCCCACACCAAGCGACCGCTGATAGATCGTGTTCACGACCTCAGGCGCTGTGAATTCCATATTGTTTAAGCGCGCCGCGGTCATTTCTGTTCTTCTCCCGTATAGCTGGATTCAGGAAGTGTAGTTGGCGGAGTCGCTCCCGACCCGGGCTCTTCAAACTTTGGCGCAGCCGATGGCACTTGCTGTCCGGCAACATCTGCCTGGGTCGCGTTCTGGCTCAACTGCAAGGCGCGAATGTAGGCCACAATACGCCAGCGCCCGCGAGTGACACGGAGCGCAATAAATATTGAAGCGCTCCCGCCCGCGTGAAAGAACATCTTCTGTCACCGGAAACGGCATGTAGTCGCCAGGATTCGCGCCAATCTTCCCAGTGTAGAAGTAGGTATCCGCATTGAGCTGACCGCGTGCAACCGTTCCGTCCACAGGCGGACGCGCGGAGCGCAAGTCAGGATAAAAATCGTTCATCGCCAGTGGCTTAAAGCGCGGCTGGTCGTGCATGTCCTGACGACAACCTGCCAATATCAGGAGCAATCCCAACCATGAGAATCTGCGGAGTCTCGCCATCAACTGGGGACCTCCGCCACTGAAATCGGATTCAGCCCCTCCAGAAACTGTCGCGTGCGGACTGCGTCGTAATTCTTGTCAGACGAGAAGACTATGAGAAAAAATCGGTCCTTCGAAGCCAGATCGAATCGTGGAACATTAAAGACCGGATGATACGGCATTGGCAGGCCGTTTAACGCCAGCATGCCAAACACCGCCGACAATCCGGAAAACAGGATCGTCATCTCAAAGGTGACAATGATGAACGAAGGCCATGAGTTCAACGGCCGCCCGCCAATGTTGATTGGATAACTGATCGTGTTAATCCACCACTGCAGAATGAATGCTCCAGTGCAGCCAAGCAATCCGCCGACCAGGCAGACCAGGGCGACACCGTTTTTCTGAAAGCCAACGGCTTCCGAAAGCTCCTCGACCGGAAACGGCGCATACGCATCCAGCTTCCGGTAACCCGCGGCGTATGCGCTCTTGGCGGCGACGATGGCATCATTCACATCATCGAATTCGGCCAACAGCCCGTAGATGCCCGTGTCCTTCATAAGTCGTGGACCTCCTCCGCGTGGGCCACCTTGACTTCGGCCTGCGGAAGAAGCGTCTTCAATTCTGAAATCGAGACTGCCGGCAGCAAGCGCAGAAACAAGAACATGCAAGCAGCAAAGAATCCCAGCGTGCCGACGAAGATCGCCCAATCAAACTGGGTCGGGTAGTACATGCCGAACGAGGAATTCAGGAAATCGCGGCTCAAGCTGACAATGACAATGATGAACCGCTCCAGCCACATCCCGACCAGCACATCGAGCGAGATGAAAAATAGCCAGAGCGGGTTCGTGCGGATTCTCTTGAACCACAGGACCTGCGGAATCACCAGGTTCGTGATCAACAATGAGTAGTAATAGCCTGCATATGGCCCGTGTAACCGGTTCCAGCGCAGGAAGGTCTCATACGGATCGCCGCCATACCAATTCATGAACGCTTCAAACGCATAACCGTAAGCCACGATCCATCCGGTGGCGAGCATGACCATCGCCGAGTTCTCAATGTGGCGCGCGGTGATGAAGTCTTCAATCCCGTAGAACTTTCGGATCGGAATCGCTAGCACAAGAACCATCGCAAACCCGGAATAGATTGCGCCCGCGACGAAATAAGGCGGGAAGATAGTCGTATGCCAGCCGGGAACTATGCCGACCGAAAAGTCGAAGCTCACGACGGTATGAACGGAGAGAACGAGTGGCGTCGCTAGACCACCGAGCAACAGATAAGCCGTCTCGTAGCGGTTCCAGTGGCGAACGGAATTCCGCCAGCCCATCGCCAGCAATCCGTAAACCAATTTGATAGCCCGATTATTTGTCTGATCGCGCAGGCTGGCGAGATCGGGGATGAGTCCAACAAACCAGAACACCAGCGAAATCGTCAGGTAAGTGGTGACCGCAAATACGTCCCACACCAACGGACTGCGGAAGTTCGGCCAGTATGTCATGGTGTTCGGGTAAGGAAACAGCCAGTAGAACAGCCATGGACGGCCAAGGTGAAAGATTGGGAACATGCCAGCGCAAGCGACCGCAAAGAGCGTCATCGCCTCCGCAAAGCGGTTGATCGAATTACGCCAAGACTGGCGCAGCAGCAGCAAGATTGCTGAAATCAGCGTCCCGGCGTGGCCGATACCGATCCACCAGACAAAATTGACGATGGCGAATCCCCAGCCCACGGGGATGTTCACTCCCCAGATCCCAACGCCCTTGTAGAACAGGTAGCAAACCGCAAATAGAAACCATTGCAGAATCAGGAAGCAGATCGCCATCCCGAACAGCCAGCCGTTGGTGACCGGGCGGCGAAGCACAATCGCGCCAATCTTCTCTGTGATGGTGGCAAACGTATGCCCAGGTGCGATGACCGGAGCTTTCTGTTCGCCGACTTCGATGTCTGTGGGTTTCGCCATGAAATTCTCTAGCAATTACCGCTGTGCTATTCCTCTGTGAACCTCAGTGTCCTGTGTGGTAAATCAAAAGCGTGAACCACAGAGGACACAGAGGCTCACACAGTCAAGAGCTCTTTTCCAACTCCGGATTCGGATTCCTAATCTCCGCCAAATACGTAGTGCGCGGACGCGTATTCAAATCATCCAGCAATCCGTAATTGCGGTTCTTTGCCTTCCAATTCGAAACCAGGCTGTTCGGATCATTGATGTTGCCGAAGACGATCGCGTTCGCCGGGCACGACTGCTGACAAGCCGTCTGCAACTCGCTATCGCCAATCTTGCGGTTCTCGCGTTCGGAATCAATTCGTGCGTGGTTAATACGCTGCACGCAGTAGGTGCACTTCTCCATCACACCGCGGCTACGCACGGTGACATCGGGATTGCGCATCATCTTGAATTGCGGCGTGTCGAAGTCCTGGAACAGCAGGAAATTAAACCGCCGCACTTTGTAAGGACAGTTGTTCGAGCAGTAGCGCGTCCCCACGCAGCGGTTGTAAATCATGTCGTTCAGCCCTTCAGTGCTGTGCGTAGTCGCGCCCACCGGGCAGACCAGTTCGCATGGCGCGTTCTCGCACTGCATGCACGGCACAGGCTGGAAATATGCTTTGGGATTGTCGCGATCGCCCTGATAGTAAGCGTCAACGCGCAACCAGTGCATGTGGCGCCCACGATGCACCTGATCTTTACCAACGACCGGAATATTGTTTTCCGATTGGCACGCGATGATACAGTTGTTGCAACCGACGCAGGCGTTCAGATCAATCGCCATCCCCCAGGCATACGGCTGAGACTTGTAGTCGTACGGTGGATAGAGCGTCTCGTTGTCCTGCGGTTTTTCTTCGTCAAAATTGGCGCCAGCTTCCTTCTTGTATTCCTCGAGAGCTTTCGTACGAATGATCGGACGCTCCTCGTCACCAACGTCCATCGTCTGATGTCCTTGCGTATTCGCGAGGACATACGTTCCACCGGTCTTCGTAATTTTTACTCCGCTCGTGAACCATGGAGTCGCGCTGTACCGCAACGGATAAACATCGAAGCCCGCGGCAGTGCCAGCGCGTCCGGCGCGACGGCGGCCGTAACCGAGAAAAGCCGTTACGGAGTTGTCCGGATGACCCGCCTGAATCCAGACAGGAAGTTCAACCGACTTCCCGTTGAGCTCAAGCTTGACCATGTCTCCACTCTTGATGCCCTGGCGCTCAGCCATCTTGGGCGACATCTGCAGCGGATTGTCCCAGGTCATCTTGCTCATGGGCTTGGGCAATTCCTGCAGCCAGCCATTGTTGGCGAATTGGCCGTCGTAGATGCAGGGATCGCGGCGGAAATTCAGCTCGATTGCGTTTTGATCCGACCCAAAAGCGATCCTCGAATACATCATCGGCTGCGCGGAAACCTGCTTCGCCTGAGACGCTGTTCCATCAATCCAACCGTCATGCAGCGCTTTACGCCACCACATGTCGAAGTCGGCGACTGCGTGTTTCGATTTCCAATAATTTTGGACAACCTCATGCCCACTGGCTCCGGACTGGCCATTCAGAAGCGCGAGTAGCTCGTATGCGCTCTTGCCGTCGTAAAGCGGCGCAATCAGCGGCTGCACAATGCTGACCGTGCCGTCGTAAGCGCGTGTGTCTCCCCATGATTCCAGATAGTGCGCTTCATTCACGTGCCAGTGACAGAGTTCGGCTGTTTCGTCGTTGTAAAGCCCGAGGTGAATTCGAAGAGGAATATTGCTGTTCTTCAGGGCATCGGCAAAACCGAAATCGGCCGGAGCGTCGTAAACGGGATTGCTGCCGAGAATCACGAGCAGATCAACTTTGCCCGCGCGCATGTCGATGACCAGGTCCTTGAGCGAGTCACTCTGACTTGTCGTGCTCGCGAGGACAGGATCGGTATAAGAAATAGTCTTACCGACATTGCCAAGAGCCTTATTCATGGCGTGAGCAAGTACATGAACCAATGGTGGCTGGTGGTCACCTGCAAGAACTACGCTCGACCCACGATTTGCTTGCAGCTCTTTAATAAGAGCCCTTCCGTATGTCTCCCATTCCGGCGGTAAACCGGCCAAACCCGCCTCACGACCGTCCAGCGCCGCCGCTAAAGAATAAGCAAATGCCTTAACGTCGGAACCTCGCATCGACAACCGATGGTCCGCCTTCGCGCCCGTCGCGCTTGGCGTACTCTCGACGACGTATAGCCGGCTCATCTTCTCCGAATCGGGATCGCGGCGCTTCGCGAAGTCCCGCGCGTTGCGCGTGGTGCCCGGGAATCCAGCCGAGAGAAAATCCGCATCGAGCGAGACGATCACATCCGCAGCATCGAGTTTGTAAGTCGTCTCCACCGGCTGGCCGAAGGCCATTTGCGCGCCCGCGTAAACATTGTCGCGATTGACCGGCTCGTAGAAGTGCCACTTGGCCTCAGGAAAGCGCTTGAGCAACTGCTGCATCTGGTCGGCGAGCGTCGGCGAAGAGAACGATCTCGATAAAACTCGAATTCCCGCGCCATTCACTGCCTTGTGCGCATTCAGCGGGCCCTGCAATGCTCCGAGCAGCGCGCTCCAATCACTGATGTCGCCCAGGTGAATGATATTTTGCGAGCGGTCGGGATCGTACATATCCAGGATCGACGCCTGCGCATAGACGTCCGTGCCGCCCACGCTTGCCGGATGCTGATCGTTGCCCTCAACCTTCGTGGGCCGATACATGTGGCTCTTGACCAGCAGAGGCGTTGCATACCCGCCGAGGGTAAAGGCCGTGGCATAAAACAGCGGACGACCAGGAACGAGTTCTTCGGGTTGGCGAACGTAAGGGACGATTGCCTCGAACGGCTGCTTGGTGCAGGCCGTCATCCCGGCCAGCGCCATGGACGCTCCCATCAGCTTGAAGAATCCGCGCCGCGAAACCGAATCCACCCACTCTGACGCACCCTTGGGGAACTCGCGGTGCATCATTTCCTGGAAGTCAGAGCTGCCGGCGAGTTCTTCCAGGCTGCGCCAGAATTCCGGGCCGTTCTTCTTCTCGATGTCAGCGCGCACCTGGACGAGGTCGAGCTTGCCCTTCTTGCCAGGACAAACTTCTTCGCGATGCGGCTTACCGTTTTGGTCTTCGTTGTTCATCAGCGATCTTACTGCTAGAGTGTCGTCCCTGCCGCTCTCGTCGTATTCCTTTGCGATCCGGCACTTCCATGCCTGGCTTTCACATGCCGCCCCGTCGGGGCTCGCCCAGGGTGGAGCAGGCCTTCCAGGTCTGCGTAAAAGCCATCATTCCTTAGCGGGCTTTTAGCCCCTGCGGTACCTCAGCGGCTAAAGCCGGTAATAACTCCACATCTCACGCAGCCCTAGAAGCGCTGTTCCACCCAAAATCTCAAGCACTCTCCGGACAGATTCTTGATGCAAAATCTTAATGCTCGAAAGCCCAGGGCCAAAAGCCCAGAGCGAATTTCATCTATGACACGTTGAGCAGCTCGTAATATCCATCACCGAACGCAAGTTATACTTCTTGACCAGATGCTTGCCGAGCGAAAGCTGGTCCGTATAAGACATACCGTCCACCACCACAGGCAAATCCTGCGTCGGCTGCTGGTAGCGCATGTTGAATACCTGCTCGCGGGGGCGCAAACTTTTCTCCGGCGCGCGATGGCACTCGATGCACCACTCCATCTGCAGCGATGCGTAATTGAACATCAGCGGCATGCGATCGACTGGGCCGTGGCAAGTATTGCAGCCTACGCCTTTATTAATGTGAATGCTGTGGTCAAAGTAAACAAAGTCAGGGAGATCATTCACACGGTTCCATACCAGCGACTTGCCACTGCGAAAGCTTTCGCGCACCGGTTCGAGCAGAGGCGCCGAAGTCCATATCTGCGAGTGGCAGTTCATGCAAGTCTTGGTCGGAGGGATCCCGGCAAAATTGGACGTTTCAACCGACGTGTGGCAATAGCGGCAGTCAATGCCTAGCGCAGCCACGTGGTGCTGGTGGCTGAAGGGCGCGGGCTGTGGGCGGGCGATGCCGGCGTAGGTCACGTACGGCGAGCGCTGGAATTGAATGCAGGCCCACAGCACTCCAGCCAACGTGAATATCCCCGCGTAAATCGAGGCCCGCGAGATTACATTTGCGCTGCGATGGAAAATCTGCATCGATCAGAATTTTTCTTTACAGCGGGATACGTTGTTCAACCGAGACGAATTTATCGAAAGAATTGCCGCTTGTTTTATAAAACTGGGAATTATAACAGTTCGCGCGATTTGGAAAATGACCTTTCCCATTCTGGGCGGAGAAGATTCTGGAATGCCGTTTTCGTCGTTGGTCGTTGGTCGTTCGTCGTTGGCCCAAGACTGACCCCGAAGTTGCTAAGAACCAAAGCGTACTTTGCGATCCTTAATCCTTAGCGGCCTTTGCGGTTAACATCTTTAGAAGCTTTTAACCTCAACGATCGCGAAGGTCGCGCAAAGTACGCAAAGAATAACTGGCTTCATCCGGGAAAGGGTCTCGCCAACGACCAACGACGAACGACCAACGACTGCTTATCGCAAATTCATTACCAGCAACTTCGGTTCAGTCATCTCTTCGATGGCGTAGCGCAAGCCCTCGCGCCCCAAACCAGAGTCTTTCACTCCGCCGTAAGGCATGTGATCGATGCGGAAGCTGGGCACATCACCCGCAATCACGCCGCCGACTTCCAATTCTTCATAGGCCTGAAAAATGCGATTCACGTCGCGAGTAAAAATTCCGGCCTGCAACCCATACGGGGACTGGTTAATCAGGCCCAGGGCATGGGAGAAGTCGTCGTAAGGCTCCATGGTGACCACAGGCGCGAAAATTTCCTGGCAGTTCACTCTCATGTCAGGCCTAGTGCCGGTGAGCACAGTCGGCTCGAGAATCGAACCGCGCCGCTTGCCGCCTGCAAGCAAAGTTGCTCCATCCTGTACAGCTTCCTGCACCCATTCGGTAGCGCGGATTGCGTCGCTCTCCCGAATCAGGGGACCAAGATCGGTTTCCTCGTCGAGGGGATCGCCAATCTTCAGCTTGTTGACTCCCGCCAGCAGCTTGTCGCCAAATTTTCCGTAGGCTGACCGCTCCACCAGAATGCGTTGCACCGAAATGCATGTCTGACCAGCGTAGCTGAAGCCTCCCGCAACGCAGCGTTCAGCGGCCCAAACAACATCGGAATCTCCGTGGACAATCACGCCCGCATTTCCGCCCAGCTCGAGCACAGCTTTCTTTTTTCCAGCCCGCCGTTTGATGTCCCATCCCACTGGCGCACTCCCAGTAAAGCTGATCAGCTTGATGCGGTCGTCGGTCACCAGCAATCCCGCGTCTTCGTTCGAGAGCGGGAGCACGTTGAACGCGCCATCCGGCAAGCCAGCTTGCTCGACGGCTTCAGCCAGGAGGAAGGCTGTAAGAGGCGTCTGCGGGGCAGGCTTCAAAATAATCGGGCAGCCGCTGGCGATCGCTGGAGCGACCTTATGCGCGACGAGATTCAGTGGAAAATTAAACGGAGTAATCCCGGCGATCGGTCCCAATGGAAAACGCCGCACAATCCCCCAGCGTCCTGCCGTGAACTGCTGCCAATCCAGCGAGAGATATTCGCCCGGAATCCGCGTGCTCTCCTCGGCAGCGACGGTGAATGTAAAAATGGCGCGCTCCACTTCGATCCGCGCAGCCTTGAGCGGCTTGCCTGCCTCTTGCGCCATGGTGCGCGCAAATTCTTCTTTCCTGGAAGTGATGTGTTGCGCAATGGACCGCAAAACGCGCTGGCGTTCGAAGGCTGGGAGCCTGCGGGTGCTTCCGAACGCGCGAACGGCACTTTGAATTGCCTTTTCGACGTGGTCCCGGGTGGCCTGAAACACCTGGGCCAGCGGAGTTCCATCGTAAGGCGCCCGAATCTCAACCGGAGTTCCTTCTTCAACCCATCTACCGCTGAGATAAAAACCTTGCGTGCGGACCGGGGTCGTCGTCATCTGCGCCATCGGAGTCCTCCGAGCAGATCGATTATAGGCAAGCGCAAGAAAGAATGCGCAAAGCAGGATAAGATGGCGCGAAATGAATTTGCGAACCGTTGCCGAAACGGCAGAACTGGTCCGGAAACGCGCGGTCTCGTCCGTCGAGCTGGTGGGTGAGTGCCTGGAGGTAATTGAGCGACAGAATCCTTTGTTGAATGCATTTATCACGGTCACGACTGACTCGGCGCTCAGGGAGGCACAACAGGCAGAAGAAGAGATTCAGTCTGGCAATTGGCGCGGTCCATTGCACGGGATTCCTATAGGACTGAAAGATCTGATTGATACAGCAGGCGTGCGCACCACGGCCGGCAGCGCCGTATTCCGGGACCGTGTTGCTTCCGAAGACGCTGGAGTCGTAAAAAAGCTCAAGTCAGCTGGCGCCGTCCTGATTGGGAAACACAACCTGCACGAGTTCGCTTACGGAGGCAGTTCGCTCGTCAGCCATTTTGGCCCGGTGCGCAATCCGGTCAATCCTGAATTCATTGCGGGAGGCTCCTCCGGAGGCTCTGCCGCCGCTGTCGCCTCCGGCATGTGCTATGGCGCGATTGGAACCGACACGGCCGGATCGATCCGCGAGCCAGCAGCCCTGTGCGGGGTTGTGGGCCTGAAGCCATCGTATGACTTGGTTGGCACTCAGGGGATCATCCCGTTGTCGCGGTCACTTGATCATGCTGGGCCGATCACGCGAACTGTAGAGGATGCGGCCATCCTTCTGGATGTAATTGCAGAGGGCAACGGGGTCTACCGCAAGAGTCTGAAAACCAGAATTGGTGATCTAGTGCTCGGGATTCCGAAATCCTTCTTCTTTGAAGATCTGGATAACGACATCGCTGCTGCGGTGCAAACTGCCCTTAACACACTGACAACTTTGGTCTCGTCAGTTCGTGAAGTCGATTTTCCAGTGAACACTGATCGAATTCTGCAAAGTTACGAGTCGTATGACTACCATCGCGCCACTGTCGCTTCGTCTCCGGAGCTTTATGATCCAGAAACGCTGCGCCGCCTTCGCTCAGGAGAGGCTGTGCCCGAAGCTGAATATCGGCTCGCCCTCGCAGACTTACAGAAAACGCGAGCACAAATGGCTGACAAGTTTCGCGAGATTGACCTCCTGGTCACACCGACGACTCCCATTCCGGCTCCGCGAATTTCAGAACTGATGAGGGACCCGGCCCTCCTGCGCCCAGCCGAACTGATGCTGCTTCGCAACACACGGCCGGTTAACGTCTGGGGACTGCCCGCGATCTCCGTCCCTTGCGGGACTACACGTCAAGGATTGCCGATAGGATTACAACTAGTCGCGCCCGCGGGAGGAGAGGTCAGAATGCTCCAGGCCGCGTATGAATATGAAAGACTCAGGGACCTTAAATGACTTCCTTCAAATTGTTTTTCTCTGTGTCTCGCTGTCTCTGGGGTGAATACGATTTTTAGTCGACGGAGTGAACATCCTCAGGCAGTGTCATCACAAATTCGCAATCGCCCGAAGCTTTTGAACACGAGAGTACACCACGCCGCAGGATCTTCGTCGGCACATCATCAGGAAAGACGAAATCAATCTTTGCGCTGCGAAGATTTTCGGTGAGGGGCTTCAACTTCTCTTCACCACTAATGAATTTTGCCGCTTCGACCTTCGTCGCGGCTGAGGACGAACCGAGCACCACAAAGAAATCCGCCGATCCATCTGCCGGCGCGATCTTTCCCAGCTTGATGGTCCGCAGCGCCTGCAAGTCCGTCTTGTGCTGTTCAACGGCGGCGGCCGCCTTGCCAGCGCCGCCAACCAGCGCCGCCAAACGGCCTCGAGTCTCAAGCGCTGGCCGCAGGCCAGACAGCGACATGGCATAAGTGCGAATCGCCTGGTCCTTGCGGCCGCGTTTCTCGTAAATCTGGGCCAGGTGGTCTCCAACTTCGCCATGTCCACCCAGCACCCAGGCAGCATTCACATACTTCTCAGCCTTATCGAAATCGCCGCGCGCAAAATAAACCCAACCGAGCGTGTCCCAATTAGCGTCGAGTTCAGAAACCATGCCCAGATCGCGATCCGAGAGTTGGTCAACCGAGAGATTGCGCAAACCATTTGCAATTGCCGTCACGGCCGATTCCGCATACTGCTGTGCGCGGTCCAGGTGGGCCTTTTTCAATGAAAGCTGATAGGCGATGTTGTTCCAAACGTCAGGCGTGGCGGAAATTTGAGTTGCCCGATCGAACGCCGCCAAGGCTTTATCATCTTGCCCCAAGTTTAGATATGCGTCCCCCAAGCTGATTTGTAACGAGGCGTCGTCGGACTTCAGCGAGACCGCCTTTTCCAACTCGGGCGCCGCTTTGTCGTATTGGTGGGCCTCGGCATACATGCTACCCAACGCCGCGTGCGCATATTCGCTCAACGGATTTATCTCTATTGCCTTGTTAAAAGCTCCCGTGGCATCGTCATATTTGCGTTCCGTCGTGTAAGCCCATCCCAGCGCGCTGAAGGCAAACTCGTCATAAGGATTCAGCTCCGCCTGCTTCTTGAAGGCTGCAACCGCATCCTCAGTCTGGCGAAGGACCATATAGGTGCGGCCAAGATCCATCCACGCGGTCTTGTGCTTGGGATCGGCATCCACCACGCGCGTAAACAATTCGGCAGCGGCTTTAAAGTTCCCGCGATCATAGGAAGCTTTGGCCGCGTCGTAGAGATCGTCGCCTTTCAGATCGGCGGCGAGCGTGGGCGTACCCGCAGCGCTGCTATCAATGGAAAGATGCTGCCCTGCGTCGGCCATCACCGCGCGCCGGAATGCCAGGTAGTCACTGGCGCGTTGTGAGGACAGTTCATTGATACTGGTTACTAGCGTCCGTTCGGCAGTGAAGACGTTGTCTTGCACCTTGTACGAGGCATCGTAGCGGGCGTAATCCCGCTTCATGGCAAATGGCAGCGGAGCTCGCTCGCTGTACTTAGCGGGAAACTCAATTCGCAGCTTGTATCCGTACTCGACCGGAGAACCAATCTTCACCGGGTCGGTATCGTCTTCGTCGGCATCAGCCATGCTGATTTGCGAAAGCGGCAGCATCAGGTCCGATTTTTTCTTAGACCAGTCCAGAAAATTCGCGGCGGCGATCTTGTAATCGAACTTGAACGGCTCGTGGGTTTGCGCAGGATCGCTGACGTTGAGCTCCGAAACTTCGCCGCTCAACCCGCTGTACACATTCATTTGCTTCACCCACTCCGTCCACTTATTGCGTGGAACATGGCGGAACAGCATGCGCATGTAGAGTTCCGTATCGCCACGCATTTCATACCGGACATGCGCTTCCAACTTCCCAAACTCATTTACCTTGCCATCGATTTCTGAGAATTGGCGGTTCACCATCGGCGGGTCAGGCGGAGTCTCCGCCAGACGCGGAGTCTCTTCCTGTGGAATGATCAGCGCCTGCTTCTTGCGCAACACCGGAGACAGCAGCCGGAACGGAGCCACCTCCGTCGTACTGTCCATCCAGATTTCTTCTTTTCCGAGCGGCACCTGCGTAAAGACATGATCGAACTGTGAAGGCGACGGGATATCGGGATCAATTTTCCGCCCCGAATTGATTAGTACAGATGACGCATGATAGCCGGATGCTTCCAGCAACGATGCCAAAAGAGTGTGCTTGTCCTTGCAATCGCCATATTCGTTGTGCAGCACGTCGGCGGCAGGATGGGGCTGGAACCGGCCTACGCCGAAAGAAAGGCTGATATACCGGAAGTTCGGGCCAACATAGTCGTAAAGCGCCTGGATTTTTTCTAAGTCGGCGGTCTTGCCCTTGGTAAGTTCGGCTGCCTTGGTGCGGATTTCCGTTGTCGGCTGGCGGCGTTCTTTTTCAAGGCCAGCGTACCAGCGGCCCAGCTCTTCCCAGCTGGAAAACGTGGTCATCTGCACAGCCGGCGCTTCGGGTTCTTTCGCGGCCTTCTTTTGTTTGTCTTTATCTTTTTTCTTGTCGTCCTCGTCTTTATCTATGTGAGAACTGGTCCACGAATAAATGCGGCGGCCGTTCTCTTCGGTGACCTTGGGATCATTCCCCGGCTTCGTCTTTAACTTTATAGTGCGATCTTTAGGAACGTTGATTTCAAGCTGCTCATCGAGCACGGTGCCTGACTTGGCAAAGTCGTGCTCCATCCAAAACTGTCCGGGTGCCAGGGCCGTGTGGGTAATGTTCACGTAGTCGTATTCAAGTTCTTCGCCCGGCCGCAGTCCGGGCACGGTAATGTGCTTCTGGCGATAGTCGGTATAAACGGGCGCCTCTCGTTCCAGAGGAATGCTCAAATCCTGAACTGAATCTTGTGGCGCGGTCAAGGTCGAGCCATCCAGCTTCAGCACCCGAACATAGGGAATTTCCACCCGCTCGTTGGCTGAGTTGTAGCCAACCACCAGCTGTCCCCACTGCTCCACGCCGGCTTCGCTCTGGACTTTAATGCGTGCATAGACCTCGCGACGGCCGGTTCCGTCGTTCTCGAAGCGATACGACGCCCGCAGCTTCTCGACGACATACGATTCCTGCGAATGGTCGACAGGCGCCGGAATCGCCAGCTCAGGCTTGGCCGGAGGCACAGGTAAAGGATTGGGCGCGGGGACCTGCGCAAGCGACGCGCAGGTCAAAAGCAGTGCGGGAAATACGAAACGGCGCAGCATAGGTCTGAGCCGTTTGTAACGTATCGCGGCGCGGGAAGCAAGTGACGACTCGCCAGCGGTCGTTCAGTCGTCGGTTCCCCATTCGCACGGGCGGGGACGCCCGTGCCTCCAGCATCCCATATGAGAATGGAGGCGCGGGCGTCCTTCGCCCGCGCCAGACCCGCCAGCTACTGTCCCGCTAGCGCTTTGTCGATAAACGCTGCCTGGTCGCTCTTCATCTTCTTCAAGCTTTCCGTCGGCAAGTACACCATGTGCCCCGCGTCGTAAGTGGCATAGGAAATCTGGCTACGGTACTTCGACGGCAAAATCAGATGATCGATGCTGAAATTGGCGGCATAGTATGGGCAGGCAAGATCGTAGTAGCCCTCCATGACGAGCACCTTCAGGAACGGATTCCTGACCACGGCACGGCGTAAGGCGCTGGCGGTATCCGGGAAGCCCTCGCCCGCCGAACCCCAGTCCCATTTGTCGTTGATTCCAGACTCGCGCACGAAGACGTAATACGGCATGTCGCTCTTGTAGCCGAGTTCCGTGCGCACATAGTTATTGAAGACTGTGTTGTACGGCGGCAGGATATTGGCCTCGGTCGGATCATAGAAACGCGTATCCAGCAGTCCGTTTGGATCAACCCCGGTATATCTGCCGTCTAACCTCCCAACGCGCAATTTCTGATCGATCAGTAGGTAATGCGTAAACTTTGCCACATCGATACGAAGGTCTGCCTGATCGATCACTTCTTTGCTCAATCCCGTGTAACGCGACATATTCTCGATGACCTTCTGCCGCTCCTGTGGCGAGATCGCGTCGCCCTTGTTCAGCGCCTGCGCATATTCGCCTGACGCCCATTGCTCCGCCTGCTGTCGAGCTTTGTTGACGTCCGCCTGCAGGTCGGCCGGCAGCTTGTGGTGATAACCGGCAATCATGGTGAAAGAAGGGATCAGAAAGATGTATGGTTCGTCGTTGGTTTTGGTGTCTTCGAGCGTCTGAAAATTGAGCACCATGGAAAGCAGCGTAATTCCGTTGAACGAAATACCCTCCTCAGCCAGCTTGCCCGCGATTCCTGCTGAGCGCGTAGTCCCATAACTCTCTCCGAGAAGAAACAACGGCGAGGTCCAGCGGTCGTAGCGGCTGATGTACATGCGAATGAACTCGCTGAAGGAGTCGACGTCACCTTTCACGCCCCAGAATTTCTTTCCAATCTCGGCTGTTTCAGGCCGGCTGAAACCTGTTCCGATCGCGTCCACCAGGACCAGGTCGCTCTTATCCAGCAGCGTATAAGCATTGTCTTCCACGTGATATGGCGCGGCAGGAAGAAATCCATCCGCCGAGAGCGCCACATGCCGCGGCCCAAGCGCTCCCATGTGCAGCCAAATCGAGGCCGATCCCGGGCCACCGTTGAATGCGAAAGTCAGCGGCCGTTTGGAAGCCTCCTGACTGTCGAGCGCGTAAGCAACAAAAAACATTTCCGCTTCGATCTTTCCGTCAGGCCGCTTGATCGGAAGGCGTCCTGCGGTGGCCGTATACTTCAGCGCCTTGCCCGCCAGCGTGACCTGATGATGCGTCACGACCGGAGCCACTTCGGTCATGTCGTAGTGCTCTTCTTTCTTGTCTTTGTCCTTGTCGTCGCCGGACTTTTGCTCCGGCTGAGTCGCAGGCGTTGGCTCAGTGGTCTTCGCCGACGATTCTTCCGGCTTCTGCTGCTGTTGTGGCTGCTTTGGCTGCTTCTTTTGGGACGGCGGCGCCGGCTGACTTGGTGGCGCCGGCGACGGCTGCTGAGTCTCGTTCTGTTGTTGAGCTGCGGCGCCCGCGATTAACCCTATCGTGATCACAAATGCACAAAATGAACGCATCATTCTCTCCATTGGAACAAAGCGGTGATTATACGACGCCGTACAGACGCTATGGAGCGACGGGCGTCTCGCCCGTCCACGCTGCACCCGCGCGGCCAGCCTTCTTGGTGATTGCTAAGATGTTTCTGTGCAAACGAAGTCTAGGATAAAGACCAAACCAGCTATTGACGTTTTACAAGCAGGTTCGTTAGCCCAAATTCCCTGCCTGGTGCACAGCTTCAGCACCAGGACTGGCGGTTTCTCACGAACCTATGGAGGCAATTCGCTCAATCTGGGTTTCACGCCGCAAGACTCACGACTCGCAGTCGAGAAGAACCGGAAGATTTTCACTTCGGCCGTCGTTTCAAACGGAGTAATGGAGCGATCGGCGTCTCGCCCGTCCAGTTGGCCAATGGCCACATTGCGGCAGGTCCATTCCGACCTGATCCACTGCATTTCCGATATCCCAAAACAGCCGCTTGCAGGTGATGGGCTCATCACCAGCACTCCAGGCATTCTCCTCGCAATCCTGACCGCCGACTGCTTACCCATCATTTTGGTAGATACAAAGCATCGTGTCATTGGCGCATTTCATGCGGGATGGCGCGGAACGGTGAAACGTATCGTTGAAAAAGGAATAGGAGAAATGCGCCGCTACTTCGGCACCCGTGCCGCAGACCTGAAAGCCGCCATCGGCCCTGGCATACGCGGCTGTTGCTACGAAGTTGGCCCAGAAGTCCAGTCGTCATTTGAATCGCAATTCGGCTATGCAAATGCTCTGTTTCGCGAGACGAAAGAGACCAACGAAATCCACGAGAAGTACCCGCTACTCTTTCTGACCGCTCGAGCTCCGGGCCACAGCGACTTGCCTAAGAAAATTTTCTTGGACCTCGCGGAAGCCAACCGCCGTCAACTGCTCGATGCGGGAGTTCCCTCGAAGAACATCTCGGACCTCGGCCTATGCACTTCCTGCCATTTGGATATGTTCTTCTCGCATCGCGCAGAAAAGGGCAAAACAGGAAGGATGATGGCTGTGGTGGGTATCAGACAGTAGCAATCCCCCCACGAATCGTGTAGCGGCGGGCGTCCACGCCCGCCCAGGTTCAAGCTTGCGCAAATTTCGTTCTGCTCAAGCTCACTTGCCCGGTAAAAGAATATTTAATTAGTGACCGCGTCCGGCTCCGGCTCATTCACCAAAGCATCGATATGCTGCAAGGTCTGCCCGACCGTAAGAGAGTACATTTCCCGCCCAACGCCTTCTCCGGACTCTAGCGCCGTCTTCAGAAAATGTCCGGAAATCTCGATGGCAAGAGCGTCGGTGATCGTCTTGCCAGAGCGCTTCTTGTACACATCCCAGGCAGGCAGAGGTAGCACAACCCAAACCGGACGGCCATCCACCAAAAACTTTATATCCACGGCATCGGCATGCCGCGTAGCGACTGCAACAATCAGCGCCTGATAGATACAGTGGACCTGCTTTTTCGTCCAGCGGTCGAAAGCGTGAAAGTCGCTGTACATGCCAAAAATTGTAACAGTTGGGACCTCAAGGGGCGAGTCTGAGATAGAGCCTGCGATGGAGTCCTTGAGAAGGTCGATGTGGGATCCTTTCCCCAGGCCTGCCCCAAAACCTGCGCCAGTCCAGCGTTTTAGCTGGCCTGAATACAGGAAATCTTACCCGATTTTAAGGCCAACGTATGAAGCGCTCTGGACTTCCAACCTATATAGCTGCCCGGGGTCAAAGGAAGTAATGGTGCCGACCTCAACGGAATTCGATGCGATCGCGTTTCAGCAAGGACAGTCCAAGAAACGGGATAACGCAGCGATGGCCCTGCTGTCCGGAGCACTTCCGGGCGTAATCCTCTCGTTTTATTTTCCTTCAACTTGGGAAAGATGGCTCCTGGGACTGATCGTCGGTCTCGTCTGGGGCAATGCCTTCGAGTATGCCTATCATCGTTGGCTGCTGCACCGACCCCGCAGTTCATTCGGCAAAGGACATCTCGAGCACCACGCGCACACCGGCACTCCCGATGAGCCCGAACACGTCTCACTGGGCAAATCTCCGTTGCAAATAGCAATCCTCTTCGTAAGCAACGGAGTCGTCTTGATCCTGATCGATTTCCTGCTAGGTCTCCGGGTCAACCCAGGTATTTTCGTTGGCTGGACCCTTTACTTGATCGCCGCCGAAGAAATTCACTGGCGAATTCATCTGAATGAATGGCTACCCCCCGGCCTCCACTTCGCACGCACTTATCATATGGCGCATCATGACATCCCCAACAGCCGCTACAACGTCTTTCTGCCACTCTTCGACTTGCTGTTGGGAAGTAGAGGCTCCGCGTAAGCAAACTGTTGTCGTCTAGCTTTGAGTCTTCAGTTTTCTGCTCAGAAGAAGGGCGAGGTCGGGAACGTGCTTAACCGGTTCCGTCCGACCGTACATCGCTTTTTGGAATTCAACTTCCTCCGTCTCCGTTAGTTGCAGCATTTTTCTTCTACGAATAGCAACCACGTACCCGCCCGGATCTGAAATGCACGCGGTAGCTGTGCTGACATTTGGGTGTTTATGATTGCAGCAGCAAACGCAGTCCGAATCGGTATGAACCGCAACGTAGTATCTTTTGCCCATGTTCAAACTTGAGGTCCCTCTTGTTTTAGATTCCAAATCGGGAACTCGGCAATGTGCCCGAAGTACAGGTGCGGAACTGTACTTTAGTAACAACGGAAAAGATCGGCAGCCAATGGGTGCGAAAAGCCCGCCACAGGGAATTCCTGCAGGCAAGTGCTCAGTTCGAGGAATACCGCGTTCTTTAAATGTCGGGACGGGCAGACGATTTTCGAACTTCTCTGGCATTCCGACATTCCTCCAGAGGTGAAGGAACCAAAAGGTGAGAGTAAAAATGATAAAACGCCCGCTCGACGGTTCCCGTCGTCTTGCTGCGATGACCGTGTTCCGTACCCCGGACGTTACCTCGGCAGACGTAGAGACGCGCGCTGAGGAACCAGATATCAGGGTCGAAAACCCGCTCCTCTCATGCTGGGATTGGCACGGGTTCGATGCGGTAGCCAAGATTGCGGAGCTCCCGGATCATTTTATTGGTG